>VOFK01003645.1_pt1 | contig 253937 bp, 228 predicted proteins | sample 5384121 | NCBI WGS metagenome assembly VOFK01 (sample SAMN12384730, study PRJNA508395) | human gut metagenome | isolation source: healthy gut J | host: Homo sapiens | reverse complement strand
ACTTACTTGCGTTTGAAAGAGAAGGGTCGAAGTTGAAAGGGGTGAAACCCTCTGCACCCTGACAACTGCACATCGAATGATTCTTTCAGACCGTTCCAATTTAGTTCTCAGTTTTCTGTTTCAGATTTGCTTTTGACTTCGCATTGCTTACGCTCCGCTCAGCCATCCTCATTTTCAGCTTTCAAGCGTTAAATGAAGCTTTCGACCGATTAGTATCATCAAGCTACACGCCTTACAACGCTTTCCACCGATGACCTATCTACCTGGTAGTCCTCCAGGGGTCTATTGTGGAGTCTTATTCTTGAGGTGGGCTTCACGCTTAGATGCCTTCAGCGTTTATCCCATCCGCACTTCGCTTCCCTGCTATGCCGTTGGCACGACAACAGTTGCACCAGTGGTGCGTCCATTCCGGTCCTCTCGTACTAGGAACAGCCCCTCTCATGACTCCTTCGCCCACGATGGATAGGGACCGAACTGTCTCACGACGTTCTGAACCCAGCTCGCGTGCCGCTTTAATTGGCGAACAGCCAAACCCTTGGGACCTGCTTCAGCCCCAGGATGCGACGAGCCGACATCGAGGTGCCAAACCTCCCCGTCGATGTGGACTCTTGGGGGAGATCAGCCTGTTATCCCCGAGGTAGCTTTTATTCGTTAAGCGACGGCTTTTCCACTCAATACCGCCGGATCACTAAGCCCGACTTTCGTCTCTGCTCGATTTGTCAATCTCGCAGTCAGGCACCCTTCTGCCTTTGCGCTCTTCGAATGGTTTCCATCCATTCTGAGGGAACCTTTGGGCGCCTCCGTTACTCTTTCGGAGGCGACCGCCCCAGTCAAACTGTCCACCTGACACTGTCCATCCTCTGGTTTCACAGAGCTATGTTAGAATTTCAGTAACCGAAGAGTGGTATCCCAACACCGTCTCCACATGAGCCGAAACCCATGTCCCCCAGCCTCCCACCTATCCTGTCCATCAGTTACCGAAACTCAATATCAGGCTGCAGTAAAAAAGCTCTACGGGGTCTTTCCGTCCAGTCGCGGGTAATGGGCATCTTCACCCATACTTCAATTTCACCGGGCCCCTGTTGAGACAGCTCACAAGTCGTTACACCATTCGTGCGGGTCGGAACTTACCCGACAAAAATTTCGCTACCTTAGGACCGTTATAGTTACGGCCGCCGTTTACTGGGGCTTCGGTTCTCTGCTTCGGTTCCCCTAACACTTCCCCTTAACCTTCCAGCACCGGGCAGGCGTCAGCACCTATACGTCAGCTCTCGCTTTCGCAGATACCTGTGTTTTTGCTAAACAGTCGCTTGTGACTATTCTCTGCGGCCTGCTCTCGCAGGCACCCCTTATCCCGAAGTTACGGGGTCATTTTGCCGAGTTCCTTAACAAGGGGGTTCTCCCGTTCGTCTTAGGATTCTCTCCTTGCCTACCTGTGTCGGTTTCCGGTACGGGTACCTTTGGATGTACTAGCAGCTTTTCTCGCCAGCGTGAACTCACTCGCTTCCCTACTGAAATTTCGGTCCGCATCACATCTCAGCTTATAGGGTTGCGTACTTCACTACAACCCAACCTTGATGCTTGCACAGGGTTGACCATCACCCTGCTCGAGTTATCCTTCTGTGTCACTGCTTCATTCCATCGGTAGTGCAGGAATCTACACCTGCTGTCCATCGCCTACGACTTCCGTCCTCGGCTTAGGCCCCGACTTACCCTGGGCGGATGAACCTTCCCCAGGAAACCTTGGGCTTTCGACGGGCATGTTTCTCGCATGCCTCTCGCTACTCATACCGGCATTCTCTCTTGTGCAGTGTCCACCGTGCCTCTCGATACGGCTTCTGCCTCTGCACATTGCTCCTCTACCGCGCATCTTCTTCAGACGCACCCATCGCTTCGGTGTCACGTTTAGCCCCGGACATCTTCGGCGCACAATCACTCGACCAGTGAGCTATTACGCACTCTTTAAATGTGTGGCTGCTTCTGAGCCAACATCCTGGTTGTCTGTGCAATTCCACATCCTTCTCCACTTAACGTGAACTTAGGGACCTTAGCGGTTGATCTGGGGTGTTCCCCTTTTTGCCCGCGGAACTTATCTCGCGGACTGACTCCCATGGTCTGCATTGTATGGTATTCGAAGTTTGATAGCGTTTGGTGGCTTTGTGGCCCCCGCGCACATTCAGTGCTCTACCCCCACCAATGATCCATGAGGCTAGCCCTAAAGCTATTTCGAGGAGAACCAGCTATCTCCGGGTTCGATTGGAATTTCTCCCCTATCCACAAGTCATCCCCGCCTTTTTCAACACAGACGTCTGGTTCGGTCCTCCATGGAGCTTTACCTCCACTTCAACCTGCTCATGGATAGGTCACCCGGTTTCGGGTCTACGTCATGCAACTATCGCCCTATTCAGACTCGCTCTCGCTTCGGCTCCGGACCTTCAGTCCTTAACCTCGCTGCATAACGTAACTCGCCGGTCCGTTCTACAAAAAAAGTACGTGATCGTGCCTTACTTGCACTTTCACTGCTTGTAAACACAGGGTTTCAGGTTCTTTTTCACTCCCCTCCCGGGGTTCTTTTTCTGCTTTCCCTCACGGTACTATGCGCTATCGGTCACCAATTCGTATTTAGGCTTGGGAGGTGGTCCTCCCGGCTTCCCACCGGATTCCTCGTGTCCTGTGGTACTCTGGTATCAGCTCGTCGTTTGACCTTTTTCGCGTAAGGGGCTTTTTACCCTCTCTGGCGGGACTTTCCAATCCTCTTCTGCTAAGGTCTCCGTCCTTTTTCGCTGATCCACAACCCCGAAGAGCAAGCCCTTCGGTTTGGCCTCTTTCCCGTTCGCTCGCCGCTACTTAGGAAATCATTCTTTATTTTCTCTTCCTACGGGTACTGAGATGTTTCAGTTCCCCGCGTTCCCTCTATTAACCTATTGATTCAGTTAATAGTGACGGGCTGTTAACCCGCCGGGTTTCCCCATTCAGACGTTCACGGATCAATACCTGCTTGCGGTTCCCCGTGACTTTTCGCAGCTTGCCACGTCTTTCATCGGCGTTTGGTGCCTGGGCATCCACCCTGTGCTCTTATTAGCTTGATTTTTTCGTCGCTTGATCCTGAGACCAACTGGTCAACTTTGTATGTGAGATTTTTCTTCCTTATTTCTAAGAAAGTCCTCATTACTCCGTTGCAACTGGTCTTTTATTTAGAATCATTCTCTGTGCAGTTGTCAAGGTGCAGGCAGCTTCGCTGCGTTTCGTTTTGATTTCTACCTTTCGGTTTCATCTCAACGGTTCGCTTTGAAACTGTTCAGTTTTCGCTCTCGCGAACCCTGAAAACGATACAGAACTTCTCTTCGCAAACGCAACAGATTTCCTCTTTGACGCTGTGCGTCCTTTTGCTGATTTCTCAGCTTTTGCTGTCCTGTGACAGCTCCTTACTGAAAGACGATTGCTCTTCTCTCAGATCGACCTTTAGGATGAAGCGCCGATGTTTCCATCTTCGCTTGCTCCTTAGAAAGGAGGTGATCCAGCCGCACCTTCCGATACGGCTACCTTGTTACGACTTCACCCCAGTCATTGGTCTTGCCTTAGACGGCTGGCTCCTTGCGGTTGCCTCACCGGCTTTGGGCACTCCCAACTCCCATGGTGTGACGGGCGGTGTGTACAAGGCCCGGGAACGTATTCACCGCGGCATGCTGATCCGCGATTACTAGCAACTCCGACTTCATGTGGGCGGGTTGCAGCCCACAATCCGAACTGGGACCACTTTTTTGAGTTCCGCTCTACCTTGCGATTTCGCTTCTCTCTGTCGTGGCCATTGTAGCACGTGTGTAGCCCAGGTCATAAGGGGCATGATGATTTGACGTCGTCCCCACCTTCCTCCGAGTTGTCCCCGGCAGTCTCTTCAGAGTCCTCACCCTCACGCGTTAGTAACTGAAGATAAGGGTTGCGCTCGTTGCGGGACTTAACCCAACATCTCACGACACGAGCTGACGACAACCATGCACCACCTGTCTCACTTTGTGCAAGCACACCTTACATCTCTGTAAGTTTAAGTGGATGTCAAGACCTGGTAAGGTTCTTCGCGTTGCGTCGAATTAAACCACATGCTCCGCTGCTTGTGCGGGCCCCCGTCAATTCCTTTGAGTTTCAACCTTGCGGCCGTACTCCCCAGGCGGAATGCTTATTGTGTTGACTGCGGCACAGAAGGGGTCGATACCCCCTACACCTAGCATTCATCGTTTACAGTGTGGACTACCAGGGTATCTAATCCTGTTTGCTCCCCACACTTTCGCGCCTCAGCGTCAGTTACAGTCCAGTTAGTCGCCTTCACCACTGGTGTTCCCCCCAATCCCTACGCATTTCACCGCTACACCGGTAATTCCGCTTTCCTCTCCTGCACTCAAGCCCGACAGTATCCAAAGCAATTCCCACCTTAAAAGCAGGACTTTCACTCCAGACTTAGCAGGCCGCCTACGCGCCCTTTACGCCCAATCATTCCGGACAACGCTCGCCCCCTACGTATTACCGCGGCTGCTGGCACGTAGTTAGCCGGGGCTTCCTCCTGGATACCGTCTTCTACTCGTCTCCAAGGACAGGAGTTTACGATCCGAAAACCTTCTTCCTCCACGCGGCGTTGCTGGGTCAGAGTTTCCTCCATTGCCCAATATTCCCCACTGCTGCCTCCCGTAGGAGTTTGGGCCGTGTCTCAGTCCCAATGTGGCCGATCACCCTCTCAGGTCGGCTACCCATCGTCGACTTGGTGGGCCGTTACCTCACCAACTACCTAATGGGACGCGAGGCCCACCCCAAACCGATAATTCTTTTACCCCAGAACCATGTGATTCCGTGGTCTTATGCGGTATTAGTACACCTTTCGGTGTGTTATTCCCCCTGTCTGGGAAAGGTTGCTCACGCGTTACTCACCCGTCCGCCGCTAAAACAGTTCATAGCAAGCTACTCACTGTCTCCGCTCGACTTGCATGTGTTAGGCACGCCGCCAGCGTTCGTCCTGAGCCAGGATCAAACTCTTTCGTTTAATCCTTTATCCCTCAATCAGGTTTCCCCGACCAAGTTTCACTCATTCGGAATTACTGTCTTGTTTGCGTTGTTATTGTTCTGTATCGTTTTCAAGGTTCGTACCAGTCTCCCGAGCGCCTTTGAGGCGGCTCGCGCAACCAGCTTTGTCAGTATACTACTTTTTCGCCCGCCCGTCAAGGGGTTTTGGGAAGGTTTTTGCGGTTTTTTGCGTTCTTTTGGAATTTCCGAACGATAAGCACGTTCAATCAGCATCATCGTTCGCCATTTAGCGAACCTTCGTCGCTGTTTCCTTTTAGTTTATTCGTCCGCATCATCCGCCGCCATCTTACTGCCTGTTTTCACCGCCAGCGCATCAAAAAAGCCCCTTCCCGATTGAGGAAGGAGCTTTTTTATGTAATCTGGAAATTACACAGTCGCCTTGGCGAGCTGCTTGGCCAGACGAGCCTTCTTACGATTGGCAGCATTCTTGTGCATAACGCCCTTCGACGCGGCCTTATCAATCGCGGAGGTGGTCACAACCAGCTGTGCATTCGCAGTCTGGGGATCAGCAGCAATCGCGGCCTCCAGCTTCTTGACAGAAGTGCGGACAGCGCTCTTGATCATACGGTTGCGCAGATTCTTCTTTTCGCTCACCTTGACGCGCTTCTTAGCGGACTTAATATTCGGCAACTTCGTTCACCTCCCGGTTCATACTGTTAATCGGCGGTTCACACCGCTCAATCTTAGGGTTCGAGTACGGCAGAAAACCGTGCGAAAACCAGCGCTGTTTATTGTAGCATGGTTTCCTGAAAAAATCAAGGCTTTTCAGAAATCTCTGTTTCTCGCACATTTTCTGCGGAAAGGCGGCGCATCCCGCATTTCGTTCGCTGCGGAACACGCCGTTTCTTCCATTATTGTTTCATTTTCATCGCGCGCATGGCATTGAGAATCGCCAGCATTGCCACGCCGACATCCGCAAAGACCGCCAGCCACATGTTCGCAAAGCCGCAGATACCCAGCACCATCACCAGCAGTTTCACCGCAAGAGCAAAGATGATATTTTGATGCACAATCCGCATCGTCCGGCGCGCGTGGCGGACGCCCTGCGCAATCTTCGCCGGATCGTCGTCCATCAGCACAATATCCGCCGCCTCGATTGCGGCATCTGCGCCGACGCCGCCCATCGCAATGCCGATATCCGCGCGGCGCAGCACAGGCGCATCGTTGATGCCATCGCCCGTGAACGCCACGGTGTGGCCGTCGCCCAACAAGCCTTCGAGCGCGCTTACTTTATCCTCCGGCAGCAGCTCCGCGCGGTAGTCGGTCAGGCCGACCTTCTTGGCGATGTCCGCCGCAACTTCCTTGCGGTCGCCGGTCAGCATGACCAGCCGCTTCACACCCGCGGACTTCAAGGCTTCCATCGCGGATGCGCTGTTTTCCTTGATGACGTCGCTGATGACGAGCGCGCCGAGGTACTGCCCGCCGCGCGCGACATGCACCACCGTACCGATTTCTGCCGGTTCAGCCGCCTTCACACCGATGGATTCCATCAGGCGCGCGTTGCCCGCGTACACCTGCTGGCCGTCCACCTTCGCCTGTACGCCGTGACCCGCCGCTTCAGAGGCATCGCTGACGCGGTTCATGTCCACCGCGCAGCCCAGCGCCTCCTTAATTGAAATCGCAATCGGGTGATCGCTGAACGCCTCGGCATGAGCCGCAGCGTCGAGCAGTTCGTCCCTCGTGACGCCTTTTGCCGGATGCGCGACCGTGACGGAGAACGTGCCCTTCGTCAGCGTACCTGTCTTGTCGAACACGACCGTATCCAGCCCCGCGAGGGTTTCCAGATACGTCGCGCCCTTGATGAGGATGCCCTTCTTCGACGCGCCGCCGATGCCGGAGAAGAACGTCAGCGGCACGGAGATAACCAGCGCGCACGGGCAGGAGATAACAAGGAAGGTCAGAGCGGTGTAAATCCACTTCGTCCAGTTGCCGTCAAACAGGCTCGGAATAATTGCCAGCGCCAGCGCGAAGAAGCACACGGCGGGCGTGTAAATCCGGCTGAACTTGGTGATGAAGCGTTCCGTCTTTGCCTTCGCGTCGCCGGAGGATTCGACCAGCGCCAGAATCTTCGCGACGGTGGATTCGCCGTAGCCGACCGTGACCTTGACTTTCATCACGCCGGACAGGTTGACGCAGCCGCTGAGGACTTGGTCGCCCTCCTTCACGTCACGCGGGAGCGATTCGCCGGTCAGCGCCGTGGTATTCAGGCTCGAATTGCCCTCGATGACCACGCCGTCCAGCGGAATCTTCTCGCCGGGCTTGACGAGGATGATGTCGCCCACGCGCACCTGTTCAGGGCTGACGCGGCGGCTGTCGTTGCCGTCCACCAGATTCGCGTAGTCTGGGCGAATGTCCATCAGCTTCGTGATGGATTCGCGACTCTTGTCAACCGCCTTATCTTGGAAGTATTCGCCGATCTGGTACAGCACCATGACCGCGACGCCTTCCGCATATTCCGCAACGCACATCGCGCCGACGGACGCAACCGTCATCAGGAAGTTCTCGTCGAACACTTCGCCATGGCGGATGTTGCAGATGGCGCGCCACAGCACGTCGTAGCCCGCGACCAGATACGCCGCGATGAACACGACAATCGTCGCCCAGTGCGTTTCGCCCAGATTCGCCTTGCTGACCAGCCCCAGCGCCAGCAGCGCAACCGCAGTCGCAACGCGAATCATCAGTTTCTTGCCCTTGTTCGCGCCGCCGTGTTCGTGGCCATGCTCATGCGAGTGCTCGCGATGCTCGTGGTCGTCATCGTCATCATCGTCGTCATGGTGATGATGTTCGTGACCGCAGCCGCATTTGCCGTCGTGATGATGGTGATGCTCATGCTCGTCGTCATCATCGTCCTCGTGATGATGCCCGCCGCATGGGCAAGACGTGCCGGACGGCTGTTCCGCTTCATCGAAGAAAATCTCCGCGTCGGGTTCAATTTCCTTCATCTTCGCGTATGCCGCCTTGCGCACTTCCTCGAAGCGATCGGCAGGCGCTTCCAGCGTAATCTTCTTCTGCACATAATTCAGCGACACGCTCACCACGCCCGGCAGCTTTTGCAGTGCGCGTTCCACCTTTGCCGCGCAGTTCGGGCAGTCAATGTCCAGCTTCCACGACTGCTTGATGTTCCCCTGTACCTCCGCAGGCGCTTCGTCGAAGAAAATCTCCGCGTCGGGTTCGATTTCCTTCATCTTCGCGTACGCCGCCTTGCGCACTTCCTCGAAGCGGTCGGCAGGCGCTTCCAGCGTAATCTTCTTCTGCACATAATTCAGCGACACGCTCACCACGCCCGGCAGCTTTTGCAGTGCGCGTTCCACCTTTGCCGCGCAGTTCGGGCAGTCAATGTCCAGCTTCCACGTCTGCTTGATGTTCCCCTGTACCTCCGCAGGCGCTTCGTCGAAGAAAAAAAATCTCCGCGTCGGGTTCGATTTCCTTCATCTTCGCGTACGCCGCCTTGCGCACTTCCTCGAAGCGGTCGGCAGGCGCTTCCAGCGTAATCTTCTTCTGCACATAATTCAGCGACACGCTCACCACGCCCGGCAGCTTTTGCAGTGCGCGTTCCACCTTTGCCGCGCAGTTCGGGCAGTCAATGTCGATTTTCCACGTTTTCTTCATGGTTTCCGACGACCTTTCCGCTATTTATTCCGAATCACGCTGTTCGCCGGATGGCATTGTCCAGAGAACAAACATGTGAGCATTCGTTCATATGTTATAATACTCCTCTTCATGCCCATTGTCAAGAGGAAAAAGAAAATATTTTCCCCGAAAATGCGGAAAAGCGGCACCTGCTTTGCACAGATGCCGCTCTTGAGGAATTACTACTATTATAATACTATTTTCAAATGAGAATGCGCCGAGATGCGCCGCGAATTTTTCACGCTGACTAACGCGAGTGAAATGCAGCGTAGCAGCGCTACGCTAAATGGAACGAGCGGACGTCAGCGGGGAAAAGGCGCAAGCAGATGGCGCAGGCGAATGCAGAAAGTAGTATCATTACACCTTGAAGTTGACCGCCTGATCGCCCTGTTCGCTCTTGCCGAAGACGTAGTCGTTGCCCGGCAGCACCGCGTTCAGCAGGATGCCGACCAGAGACGCCACCGCCAGACCAGACAGGCTGATGGTCACCTGACCAACAGTGAACACAATCGCGCCCGCGTTGGAGAAGTTGATGCCCAGCGCAAGGGACATAATCACCGCCGCGATGATGACATTGCGGCTCTTCGCGAAGTCCACCTGATTTTCAACCACATTGCGCACGCCGACCGCGGAAATCATGCCGTAGAGAATCAGCGACACGCCGCCGATGGTCGCCGCGGGCATGCAGTGAATCAGCTCCGCGAACTTCGGGCAGAAGGAGAATACGACTGCCAGCACTGCTGCCATGCGGACAACCGCCGGGTTGTAGACGCGGGTCAGCGCCAGCACACCGGTGTTCTCGCCGTACGTGGTGTTCGCCGGAGCGCCGAAGAGCGCCGCCATCGTCGTCGCCAGACCGTCGCCCAGCAGAGAACGGTGCAGACCCGGATCTTCGATGAAATTCTTGCCGACCGTCGAGGAAATGGCGGACATATCGCCAATGTGCTCCATCATCGTCGCCAGCGCAATCGGGGCAACGGTGATGATGCAGTTCAGCAGCAGCGTGCCGTCACAGCCGCCAAAGAGGGAGAACGCGGTATCCTTCCACTGGAAGGGCAGACCCAGCCAAGCCGCTTCCTTGACAGGGGTGAAGTCCACCTGACCCGTCACCGCCGCAACGGCGTAAGAACCGACCACGCCCAGCAGAATCGGGATAATCTTGAACATGCCCTTGCCCCAGATGTTGAACGCCACCACGATGACCACCGCCAGAATCGCGATGAGCCAGTTATTGGAGCAGTTGTTGATGGCGGAGTTCGCCAGAATCATGCCGATGCAGATGATGATGGGGCCGGTGACAATCGGCGGGAAGAAGCGCATGACCTTCTGCGCGCCGAAGATCTTGAACAGACCCGCGACAACAACGTAAATCAGACCTGCGACCGCCACGCCCACGCCAGCGTAGGGAATCCAGTTCATCGTGCCGTCCGCGAACTGCGGCATTGCCTTCACCGCCGCATAGCCGCCGAGGAACGCGAAGCTCGAACCGAGGAACGCAGGGACTTTGCCGCCCGTGATGAGGTGGAACAACAGCGTGCCCAGACCCGCAAAGAGCAGGGTTGCGCTGACAGACAGGCCTGTCAAGGTCGGCACAAGCACAGTTGCGCCGAACATGGCGAACATGTGCTGGAAACCCAGCAGAGTGAACTTCGCCGGGGAAAGTTTCTGATTGGTCATGTGATTCCGTCCTTCCTCCATATATGCTGTTGTCAACCGCTTTCAAATGAAGGCGATTATTGCAAATCCGCTTGTGCGGAGTACAATCAAATTATCGGATACCCACGTTCCCCCCAATAAACACGCGGAAGCTGTATGCAAATGCGACCAACTGAATCGCGCGAAAGGGTCAAGGGAGGAACTCCCTTGCAGGGTCAAGGGGCAGCGCCCCTTGGGTTCCCCCATAAACACGCGGACATTGTATGCAGTTGTCACCAACTCAATCGCGCGAAAGGGTCAAGGGAGGAACTCCCTTGCAGGGTCAAGGGGCAGCGCCCCTTGGGTCACCTATTCATCCGTCCGTCGTAGAGGGCAACGCCGTCGCCGCCGTCGATTTCTTCCATTTGAACGCCGATCTGCTCGTTGTTCGAGGTCGGGACGTTCTTGCCGACGAAGTCCGCGCGGATGGGCAGCTCGCGATGACCGCGGTCAATCAGCACCGCCAGGCAGATGCGTGCGGCACGGCCTTGGTCAAGAATCGCATCCATGGCGGCGCGAACCGTGCGCCCCGTGTGCAGCACGTCGTCCACCAGCACAACCACCTTGCCCGTCACGTCCACCGGCAGGTGCTTTTCCTGCACTTCGACGTTCAGCTGCGCCGGATCGCGGTCGTCGCGGTACATGGCAATATCCACTTCGCCCACCGGAATGCGCACATGCTCGTACTTCTCGATGATGTCCGACAAGCGCTGCGCCAGCGGCACCCCGCGGCGGCGGATGCCCACCAGCACCACGTTTTCCAGCGGCATCAGCTGCTCCATCATCTCGTGCGCCATGCGCGTCAGGGCGCGGTTCATCGCGTCGCCCGCCATCAGCTGGGCTTTCGGAATGCCTGCCTGCATGTTCATCATCGTCGGAATCCTCCTCTTTTTCCCTCTGTTGATTTCCCCCGCGTGCTTTGGGGCAAATCAGCGGCATTTTGCCAAAAAGAAAGCGCCTTTCCCGTCGGATGCCGCAGGAAAAGGCGCAATGTTTCGCATATTCAGTCTGACCGCGCGGTCGGGCGCAGGCAGCTCTGTTTCTGTCGGTTCGCTGCGTGCCTTTCCAGCCTCTCGTGCTGGGATTAAAGGATTGCTTTGAGTACCGCGGGACAGTATAGCACACTTTGCCGTGCTTGTAAAGCGGGAATTTCGCACTTTTCCCCACTTCTCCGCAAAAAAATTCGCTTTTCTGCCCGCTGATGATGTCTGCTTTCGCTCATGCGCCATAATTTCCCGTGTCAAGCTGCGCAGAAGCGTAATTTGCCCTCTTGCATTAAGGCGTTGCTGCCCGAAGAAACCGTTTCCCCCGCCGAAATGGTGGAGATTCTGAAGAAGTAATCCCATTTCGCCCAAAAGGTGGGCAAAAAATCCCGCTTCCAAAAGGCGCGAAAGCTGAAAAAGTCCCCGGCAAAGCCTTGACAAAGCGAAGAAAATCCGATATACTGTAAAGGCTGTATTGTAGCACCCCGGCGGATGTCTGTCCTCCGGTTACGAAATTTGATTTGTAAGGAGTGTTGAACATGTTCCGTACCTACCAGCCCAAGAAGCGTCAGCGCAGCAAAGTGCACGGCTTCCGCGCGCGTATGGCCACCAAGAACGGTCGCCGCGTGCTCTCCGCCCGTCGTCGTCGCGGCCGCAAGTCCCTGACCGTCTGATTGAGAGAATTTTCTTTCAGGCTTATTCAGAGACGCTGAATGTGCCAGACGCCACAGGACAGCAGGATTGTCCAATGACAATCCGCGCTCCATTCGTGGATGAAGCGCGCCCGATGTACCCGCGAGGTACGCTTCCGGGCGCGCTTTTCCTTTACTTCGGGTTCATACTGTTTCCGGATTCACCTGCGCCATCTGCTTGCGCATTCGCATCCGGAAACAGCATCATACGCCCATCATTCAATCGAGAACAGAGGACTGTAACCCAATGGAAAGACGCTATCGGCTGCAAAAAAACAAGGCGTTCCAATATGTCTACCACCGTGGACGGAGCGCCGCTTGTCGGGATTTGGTCATGCTCGTCGCCAAAGGGCGGGGCATGAAGGTCGGCTTTTCCGTCAGCAAGAAGGTTGGCAACGCTGTGACCCGCAATAAGGTCAAGCGCCGCCTGCGCGAATGCTTCCGGCCCTATCTGGGGGATGTGAAAAGCGGCCTGTACGTCGTCGTCGCCAGACCCTCAGCCGCTACTGCCAGCTTTTCCTCGCTGCAGAAGGACGTGCGCTACCTGCTGAAAAAGCACGGTGCTCTTCCAACACAGCCGAAAAGCCCAGATGCGCCATGAAACGCGCCTTGCTCTGGGGGATTCAGTTCTACCGCAGCGCCATCAGCCCCTATAAGGGCGGCCCGCGCTGCCGCTATACGCCCACTTGCAGCCAGTACGCGCAAACCGCCATCGAGCGCTACGGGGCTGTCAAGGGCGCGGCTGGCGGCATGGCGCGTCCTGCGCTGCAATCCGTTCTCCAAAGGCGGCTATGATCCCGTTCCCGAAGACCCCTGTACCACATTAAGAAAGGAATGAACTCATGGGCATCAACGAATTTCTGAAGACCATACTGGAATGGATTTACGGCTTCGTGGGCAACTACGGCTGGGCGGTCGTGCTGTTCACGCTGCTGGTGCGTCTGATCGTCATGCCGTTCGACTACAAGAGCCGTGTCGGGATGCGCAAGATGCAGAAGATTGCCCCCATGCAGGCAAAACTCCAGAAGAAATACGAAAAAGACCCGGACAAGATGAACAAAAAGCTGCAGGAGCTCTACCGCGAGCAGCGCGTCAATCCCCTGTCCTCCTGCCTGCCGATGCTGATCAGCCTCCCGATCCTCTTCGCGATGTTCACCGCCATGAGAATGGTCGCCAACGAGCATCTGGCACAGCAGGCGTTCGACATCATCGCCTCGGGCAATCCGGCGCTGGATTCGTGGCTGTGGGTCAAGAACGTTTGGATGCCGGACTCCCCCTTCGCGGCGGCCTGGCCGAATCTTGATTCTCTGCGTCAAATCGCCACAAACGAATGGCTTGCCGTGTTCAACAAGCTGCCGCAGGAGACGCTCGCTCTGCTGGCGGATAAGGGCCTTGCGCTGACGGCGGAATCCTTTGCCGGCGATGCGCTGAACACAACGATTCAGACCATCTACACTACCATGGAGCAGCTGCCCGCTTATATGGAGCACGTCAAGTACTACAGCGACTTGACCATTCCGCTGTTCAACATCCACATTTTCGTGAACTACAACGGCTATTTCATCCTGCCGATTCTCGCCGCCGGCGGTCAGTTCCTGATGACAAAGCTCACCGGCACGGCGCAGACCCCCGCCGCGGATGACGCGCAGGCCCAGCAGGCGCAGAACAGCATGAAGTTCATGAACTACTTCTTCCCCATCTTCACGCTGATTCTGTGCTTCAACTACAACGCGATTTTTGCCCTCTACTGGGTCGCCTCGAACGTGATTGCCATCGTGCAGACCAAGGGCATCAACATGTACCTTGACCGCAAGGAAGCCCTCGAAGCCGCCAACCCCAACAAGAATACCGGTTCGCTGAAGTAATACCTGTTCGTTGAAGTGATAGGAGAGCAATCATGAAAACCTACGAAGCTACTGGCAAAAACTACGAAGAGGCCCTGCAGAACGGCTTGAACGCCCTGCATGCCACCATCTCCGATGTCACCGTGGAAACGCTGGAAGAAGGCAGCAAAGGGCTGTTCGGGCTCTTCGGCTCAAAGCCCTGCAAGCTCCGCCTGACGCTCCATGAGGTGGAAGAGGAAGTCGAAGAAGACGATCCGCTGGCGGATTTGCTGTCCTCCGTGAAGGTGGAAGCGCCCAAGCCCGCTGCTCAACCGAAGCCGCAGCCCAAACCCGTGCAGCCGAAGCCCCAGCCGAAGCCCCAGCCCAAGCCCCAGCCCAAGCCCCAGCCCAAGCCCGCACAGCCCAAGCCCGTGCAGGAAAAGCCCGCCGAGGTGAAGGTGGAAGCGAAGGTCGAAGCCCCGGTGGAAGCGCCCGCTGTGGAAGCTGCTCCCGCTGTGACGGATGCCGCCCCTGCTGCTGATGCCGCCGAGCGTCCCGCGCCCGTGCAGCGCAAGCGCAATGACCGCCCGAAGAAGGACAAGCCGCGTCAGCCCAAGGCAGAGGGCGAATCCGCCCCGAAGCCGGAGCGCAAGCCCCTTCCCCCGAAGGCTCCCGCTGCCCCGCTGGAAAAGCCCGTCGTCACCATGATTCCCGACGAGCAGATTGACCCCGCCTCCCCCGTCGGTCAGGCGCAGAGCTTCCTCAAGGAGCTGACCCACCTGATGGGCGTTGACGTGACCGTCGCGATGGGCACGGACGCGGAGAACAACATCTTCGCGCAGATGACGGGCGACACTGGGCATCCTGATTGGCCGCCGCGGCGAGACGCTGGACGCCCTCCAGTACCTGACAAGTCTGCGCATCAACAAGGGGCAGGATCACTACACCCGCGTCACGCTGGACACGGAGAACTACCGCGCCAAGCGCGAAGACACGCTGATTCGTCTGGCGAACCGCATGGCGAACCGCGCCGTCAAGACGGGCCGCAAGGTTTCTCTGGAACCCATGAACCCCTACGAGCGCCGCGTGATTCACTCCGCGCTCCAGCCCAACGAGCTGGTGGACACCCACTCCGAGGGCGAAGAACCCAAGCGCCACATCGTCATCACCCTGCGGAAGTAATTCCTACGGACTGTCCTGCAAAACGGGACAGTCCTTTTTCTTTGCGCTTGCACCCGAAAATTTTCCTCCGCAGCGCAAAACCGCTTGCAAAACCGCCGATTTTATGCTATACTGTTTTGTGCTTGCCGGAATGGCGGAATGGCAGACGCGACGGACTCAAAATCCGTTGGCAGCGATGTCGTGTGGGTTCAAGTCCCACTTCCGGCACGACATGAAGAATCCGAATCTGACTTTCCAATTGGAAGCGGGTTCGGATTTTTTCTTGCCTTTCCATCTGGAAATACAGTCATCATCAGGAGGTCAATATGCTGACGCTGTATGAGCCAAAATATGAAGACTTGTGGTTTCGGCAAATGATGCTGGCGGATGAAGATACCATGTCTTACAATCACGCATGGGGCGGGACAATTCCCTTTGGGGAAGATAAATGGCGTGGCTGGTACGATTGCTGGATTGCTGACCCTGATGGCAAGCGGTATTACAGGTATCTCAAAAACGAAGATGGTCAGTTTGTTGGCGAAATTGCCTATCACTATGATGCCGAAATGCAGCAGGAAATAGCCAACGTCATGATTTATGCGAAATACAGAAGAAGAGGCTATGGCGGCGAAGCATTGGATTTGCTGTGTTCCGCGGCGAAAAGCAACGGCGTTTCCGTTCTGTATGATGATATTGCCATCGACAATCCGGCTGTCAGCCTTTTTCTGAAACACGGATTTGTAGAAGAATCCCGAACAGAAGAGATAATTCTCCTCAAAAAGGAACTGTGATTGGGTGTGTGCTTCCAGTCGCTCCATACAAAAGAGCCTTGCAGCGTGTGATGCTCCTGCAAGGCGTTTTTGTTTTTGGGGGGATTTTCCGCTTATTTCCCCCTATGTTCCTCTTTCCACCTGATAATCTCCTCCAGCCGCTGCTTATACCGCCCCTCGTTCCCTGCTCCGTCGGTTGATAGTAGCGCTTCCCCTGCAGCGAATCCGGCAGGCACGTCATCGCGGACAGCTTCTCCTGCGTGTCGTGCGCGTACACATAGCCCTTGCCATAGCCGAGGTTCTTCATCAAGCTGGTTTCCGCATTCCGGATTTGCAGCGGCACAGGCTCCGCGATTTGCTCCTGCGCATCCTTTTTCGCCGTCTCATACGCCACATACAGCGCGTTCGATTTCGGCGCCATCGCCATGTACACCACCGCCTGCGTCAGATGCACCGTGCATTCCGGCATCCCCAGAAAGTGACACGCCTGATACGCCGCGACCGCCGTTTCCAGCGCGCGCGAATCCGCCAGCCCGATGTCCTCGCTCGCGAACCGCACGACGCGCCGCGCGATATACAGTGGGTCTTCGCCGCCTTCCAGCATCCGTGCCAGCCAATAGACCGCCGCGTCCGGGTCGGAATTGCGCATGGACTTGTGCAGCGCGCTGATAAGGTCATAGTGCCCGTCGCCCTTCTTGTCGTAGAGCAGCGACCGCCGCGACGTACACTGCGCGACCGTCTCCGGGGTCACATGCGCCTGACCGTTCTCATCCAAATCGGCATTGAGGATGACCATTTCCAGCGTCGAAAGGGCGGTTCGCGCGTCGCCGTTGGCGAAAACCGCAATCGCACGCAGCAAATCCTCCGCCATGTCGATTTTCTGCCCGCCGAAGCCGCGTTCGTCCTGCAAGGCGCGGTGGAGCAGCCCCAGCACGTTCTCCTCCGTCAGCGCGTGCAGCACGAACACGCGGCAGCGCGACAGCAAGGCGCTGTTGACCTCGAAGGACGGGTTTTCGGTCGTCGCGCCGATGAGGATGATGCTCCCCTTCTCGACGTAGGGCAGGAAAGCATCCTGCTGCGCCTTATTGAAGCGGTGGATTTCGTCCACGAACACAATCGTGCGGATGCCAAAATGCCGGTCGCTTTCCGCCTGCTCCATCACCTGCCGGATTTCCTTGATGCCGCTGGTGACGGCGGAGAAGTTGATGAAGTGGCTCTTGGTTTGATGGGCGATAATCTGCGCGAGCGTGGTTTTGCCCACGCCCGGCGTCCCCCAGAAAATCATGGAGGACACCAAATCGCCCTCAATCATGCGGCGCAGGACTTTGCCGCGTCCGATCAGGTGCTCCTGTCCGGCAAACTCATCGAGGTTCTGCGGGCGAAGGCGCTCCGCCAGCGGCGCGGGGGGATTCGCGGCGGTCAGGAAGGTTTCCTGCGGCATTTCTCATCACTTTCCTTTTGGGTTTTCTGTGTTGATTTCTCTTTTGCAGCGGTGTTACCTTAAATTTTATTGTTGCAGAGGGTTTCGCCTCTGCGGAGGCGACAAGGGGGCTTTGCGGTCGCCCCCTTGACCCCTTCGCAGCACACGCCCATGTTTCTTGGTTATTTATGTTGCAGGGAGATTCGCACGCAGCGCGACTGATGCGCTCATTCGCCCCGTTTCGGCAGCAGAATCCAAACTTTCGGCATCAGCAGCACCAGCACGAACAGTACCTTGCAGAGCAATCCATAGGCGCCGCTTGCCTGCGCAATCGCGGGAACGCCCAGAATCGGCAGAAAGGCAAGCGCGAACAACACATCCCAGACAATTCCTGCAAGTTTCAGATTACCGTCATAGCCCGTGCGGAATTTCAGTATCGTCAGCACGGCAAAGGCAAGCAGCAGCACGCAGACGGGAATGCAGTACAGCGCGTCTGCATAAATCACGCCGTGTTCCGTGCTGAAATCCATGAAAATCAGAGCCGCCGCAGAGACGCAGAAGCACAGCAAGCCCACAATCGTCATCATCAGCTTATCAAGTGTTTTCATGTTTTTCTCCCTTCTTCTGCTTTTTCAGCATCATTTCCACATTCTCATTGAGCTTCCCCAGCACCTTCACCGCTTCGGACAGCATCGCGTATTCGCCCAGCGTCGGGTCAACCAGCAGCAGCACATCCGGTGCGGTGGTCGAGGGCATCAAGCGCTTGTCGGTCATCGCCATCGCGGGAATGAACGCCGCCTGATCGGGCATGTACTCCGCGTTCAGCTTCATCACGAGGAAGCCGCCGCGCTTGTAGGTCACCAGCGACACGCCAAGCTGATTCGCCAGCACGCGCACCTGCGCCACGTCCAGCAGCGTCTCCACCACCGGTGGCACTTCGCCGAAGCGGTCAAGCAGCTCGTCGGTGATGTCCTCGCGGTCGGCCTGCGTCGTCAGGCTCGCAATCCGCTTGTACATCTCCATCCGCTGCCGGTCGTCGTGTACATAGTCGTCCGGCAGATACGCATCCACCTTGATGTCCACGCGCGTTTCGAGGTGCGGCTTCGCGGGCGGCAGACCTTCCTGCTCCGCGCGCGCCTCCTGAAGCGTTTCCTCCATCAGCTTGCAGTACATGTCGTAGCCGACGGTCGCCAGATGCCCGTGCTGTTCCGGGCCCAGAATATTGCCCGCGCCGCGGATTTCGAGATCGCGCATGGCGATACGGAAGCCAGCGCCGAACTCCGTGAACTCCCTGATGGCTTCCAGCCGCTTTTCCGCCGTCTCGGACAAGCTGCGTTCCGGGCGGATGGTGAAGTACGCATACGCCTGACGATTGCTCCGCCCGACGCGCCCGCGCAGCTGATAGAGCTGGCTCAGCCCGAAGCGGTCAGCGTCAAAGACAATCAGCGTATTCGCCGTCGGCACGTCCAAGCCGCTTTCGATGATGGTCGTGCAGAGCAGCACGTCGTAGCTGCCGCCGTAGAAGTCCATCATCACGTCCTCCAAGCCGTGTTCGCGCATCTGCCCGTGCGCCACGCCGATGCGCGCTTCCGGCACAAGCTGCTTCAAGCGTTCATAGAACGCGCCGATGGTCTGCACAGAGTTATAGAGGAAGTACACCTGTCCCCCGCGCGACACCTCGCGCAGAATCGCGTCGCGAATCACACCGTCGTTGTAGTCAATCACGCGCGTCTGCACCGGCAGGCGTTCCTCCGGCGGCGTTTCCAGCACGGACATATCACGGATGCCGACCATCGACATGTGCAGCGTGCGCGGAATCGGCGTGGCGGAGAGCGTCAGCACATCCACCTGATGCTTCATGTTCTTGATGATTTCCTTATGCTGCACGCCAAATCGCTGCTCTTCGTCCACAATCAGCAGACCGAGGTTCTTGAACTGCACGTCTTTGCCCAGAATGCGGTGCGTACCGACAAGGATGTCGATTTCGCCCTCCTTCACGCGGCGCAGAACGTCCTTGGTTTCCTTCGCCGTGCGGAAGCGGCTCAGCACGTCCACCTTGACCGGGAAGCCCTTGAAGCGCTTCAAGACCGTGTTGTAGTGCTGCTGCGCCAGAATCGTCGTCGGCGCCAGAATCGCAACCTGCTTGGAGTCCATCAGCGCCTTGAACGCCGCGCGCAGGCTGACCTCCGTCTTGCCGTAGCCCACGTCGCCGCACAGCAGCCTGTCCATGTTGCGCGGCGACTCCATGTCCGCCGTAATTTCCTTCACGCTCTGCTCTTGATCCGGGGTCAGCTCGTAGGGGAACATGTCCTCAAACTCGCGCTGCCACGGCGTATCCGCGCTGAACGCAAAGCCCGTCTCCTGCGACCGCCGTGCATAGAGCTTCACAAGGTCAAACGCCATCTTTTTCAGGTCCTCTTTGACCTTCGCCTTCTGCTTCTGCCAGTCGCCGCCGCCGAGCTTGTTCAGCTTCGGGGGGATTCGCCGGATTGCCGATGTAGCTGCACACGGCTGAGCGCCTCAATCGGCACATAGAGCTTGTCGTTCCCCTGATACTGGATTTGCAGATAATCCCGGCGCGTGCCGCCGTTTTTCATCTGCGCTGTGCCAAGATAAATGCCGACGCCGTGTTCCTCATGCACCACGAAGTCGCCGGGCTTCAGGTCGGTGAACGCCGCAATCTTCTCGCCCGCCGCCTGCCGCTTCTTCGCCTTGCGGTAGCCCGTGCCGTACACGTCCGTGTCGCTGACGACAATCAGGCGCGCTTCCTCCCAGATGAAGCCGTGCGTCAGCGTGCCGGGCAGCACCTGCACACATTCTTCCGGCAGTTTGTCGATTTTCTCCGCGAACGACGCGGCAACATCGTGTTCTTCCAGCGCTGCCGCCAGACGCTGACCGCGCGCCACGCCGCCGCACAGCACCGCCACGCGGTAGCCCTCGCGCAGCCAGCCGTCGCAGTCCTCCGCCAGCGGGCGAATCTGCGACGAATACCCTGCCACGCGCTGCACGCCAAGATCAGCGGCATCCTTGACCGCCACGCCTGCCATGCCCTCCAGAAACTCCGTCACCGCGACCGTCGCATACCCCTGCACATGCCGCAGCAGCTCGTCCCAGTCCATCAGCAGGGTTTCCTGCTCCTTGACGGCTTCGTCGCGGCTCATCGCGCCTTCGAGATCCTCCGCGAAGCCCGCTCGGCGTTCCTCCGCGCGCTTCCTGAGCAGATTCGGGTCGCTCAGCACCACAATGTCCGGCTCAAACCAGTCCAGCACCGTGTAAGTATCGTCCGTCAGCACGGTCAGCCACGCCCGAATGCGCTTGAACGGCAGCCCTTCCGCCAGCATGTCCGCGTCCGCCAGCAGTTGGGCGCGGCGGCGTTCCAGTTCCGCCTTGCGCGCGGCAGTCTGCTGCTTTTCGCGAATCTTCGGGGTGATGTTCTTATCGAAGAAGTCCGGCGCGTCCGCGTCGTCCTCCGGCAGCGGCGGCAAATCCGAAAAGAGCGTCGAGCTCGCGGGCGTCAGGTCGCCCCCCCTGACGCTCGATGGCGTCCCGCATCCGCCGCGCTGCCTTTTCCGCATCTACCGTTGGAAGCAATACCTCCGTCGCGGGCGTGAGCGTGCATTTCTCCACCGAATCAAGGCTGCGCTGGCTGATGCAGTCAAATTCGCGGATGGAGTCCACCTCGTCGTCGAAGAACTCAATGCGCAAACTCTGGCTGCACGCCGGCGGATACACGTCGATGATGCCGCCGCGCAGGGCGCACTGCCCCTTGCCCTCCACCATGCTGACGCGCTCGTAGCCCATGGCGGTCAGGCGGCGGATGAGGTCATTCAGGTCGATTCGGTCGCCGGGAGCAAGGCGAATCGTCTCTTCGCGGAAGCGGTCGGCGCTGCCCATGCGCTGCAAGGCGGCGTCCATACTCGTACAGAGCAGGCGGATATCCCCCTCCTGCGCCCTTGCCAGCGCTTCCAGCCGCCGCCATGCGCTTTCGTGGCTCGACGCGCCGCGCGTAAGGTCAATTTCGCCGCCCGGCAGACACGCCACACCCGTTTCCAGCAGCTGCTGGCCGTCCTCGGCGTCGTGCGCCGCTTTGAGGTCGTTGCCGGAAATCAGCAGCACCTTTTTGCCCGTATCGGCGCAGAGTTTTGACGCGATATACGCCGCCATTGTGTCCGGCAGCCCCGTCACGGCGATGGGCTGTTTGCTTTCCGCTGCTTTCAGCAGCTTGTCATACGCTTTCGACGCAATGCCGGATAATAATGCCTGATTCATATGCGCTCCTTGGGATGAGTCGTGGTACGAAAAATACGCCTGTGCTTACACGGTCTTATTGTATTCCTGCATGGCATGGTCAATACCGTTTTTGACCCAGTCCTCCACGCAGTCCGCCGCGCGCTCGAATGCCTGCTGCATGGCGATTTGCTCTTCGCGGATGGTGTACTTGCTCAATACCCAGTCCGCCAAGTCCCAGCCATCGGGCTTTGCGCCCACGCCAACCCGCACGCGCGGGAAATTCTGCCCCGGCGTATGGGCGATGATGGAGCGCATTCCGTTATGCGTCCCGGCACTGCCGGATTTGCGGACGCGCAGGCGGCTGGCGGGCAAATCAATGTCATCATAGATGATAAGCAGATTTTCCAGCGGCACTTTATACCAATTGAGCAGTTCGCTGACGCACTCGCCGGACAGGTTCATGAACGTCTGCGGGGCGCAGAGGACGACGCGCTTGCCGTCCACGGTCGTTTCGGTCAGCAGTCCCTTGCACTTGCTCTTATTGAGCGTCACGCCCCACTTGCGGCAGAGCATTTCCAGCGTATCGAACCCCGCGTTATGGCGGGTATGGGCGTACTGCGTGCCCGGATTCCCCAGCCCCACGACAATCAGCGTTTCCTTTTCCATGGTGATTCCTCCAAAACAGGTCTTGGCGGAGAGGATATACACCCCCTCCGCTGACATCATATGCCCCCAGAGGCTCTGCCTCTGCAAGGGAGTTCCTCCCTTGACCCTTTCGCGCGATTCAGTTGGCGACATCTGCATAATGTTTTCGCGTGTTTATGCAGGGATTTTGCTTTACTTTTTCAGTCTCTCCACTTCTTCCCGCACCATATCCTTCGTGCAGAAATTCAGCGGGGAGAAGCGCCCGTCCAGCGCCTTTTCCAGCTTTGCAATCGCCGCTGCCTTGTCGCCCGCTTCCAAATCATAGCGCGACAGGAACCACAGCGTGTCAATCTGCGAATCCTTCTCCGCGTGTGCCTTCTCGAACCATTCCTTCGCCTTGTCCTTCTCGCCCGTCACGCGGTAATACGCCTGACCCAAGTTGTCCAGGCACACCGGGTCTTCGTCGTCATAGTCCACCGACTCCTGAATGAAGGCGAACATTTTGTCGATGCCCTCCTGCCATTCGCGGTCAATGTCCTCCTGCGTTTTGACCTTCGGCTGCTCTTCCGCTGCTTCGGTGGATGCTTCCGTGTCGGGCATTTCCAGCGCTTCGGCGGCTTTCTCCGGTACAGCTTCCGCAACCGGCTTTGCGCCCGAATACTTCTCGACGTACATGTATCCCAGCGTCTGATAGGTCAGACCAATCGGCGCGCGGTTGTGCTGCTTTTCCAGCAGGTGAATCGCCTTGTCCAGCTCGCCCTTCTTCATCAGGCACGCCGCATAATCCACAAAAAGCTGACTCTTCTGGTCGGGCGTGAGGTCAGGGCACTTCTGCGCCTTGATGAGCAGGGGCATCGCCTTGTCGTAGCTGCCCTCGCGAATCAGCAGAATCGCATAGCCCAGCATCGGGCGCGCGGACATCAGCCCCTTGTCAATAGCTTCCTCATAGAGCTTCTTTGCCTGTTCCAGATCGCCTTTCCCGTGCGCACGCATGGCCTGCTGCGCCTTGATGGTCGCCATGAATCCCATTGTCGTTTCTCCTTCAGCGGTTTTTGGCTGCCTTCTTTTTCAGGCGGTCATACCGATATTGTAGCGCATTTTGCTCCTCTTGTACAGAGGGCGGATCGAATAATGACGGCTCGGCGGACAGCGCCATCGCCCGCCGCGTCATGTCCAGCGCGGACTCGTAGTCCCGCTCGTAATGCTCATAGTGCTTCGCCAGCTCGATGTAGGGCTTCGTTCCGCCCTCGTGCCGCGCAATCATTCCCAGCCAGACCTTTACCGCCTCGTCTCGCTCGCCGCCCCGGCGGTAGCTCTGCGCAAGACGCTCCTGCCCCTGCGCATGAAGATTGCCGCTCGTCAGCTGATAGCACTTCCGCGCTTCCGGCGCATGCTGAAAGCGTTCCAGCGCCACGCCCATTGAGAACACATCCTCGTCGTGCCGCACTTTTTCCGGTGCGCGGTACATTTCCACCATCGCCGTCAGCAGCACGCATAGGCTCGCCACGTCCTGCGCGTTGTGTTCCAGCACGTCCGTCAGCAGGTCAAAATTTCCCGTCTTGAGGTAGTCGAAGAAGCGCTGCGGCACCTGCGCGCCCGGCAAATCATCAAAGCGCGGAATGCCCAGCACCGCTTCTTCCAGCTTGCCCAGATTGCACCGCTGCAGGCGCAGTTTGAACACCCGCCGCGCCATGTGCAATAGGTCAATGTGCGGCTTGTCAAGGCACGAATCATCCATACGGTTCATCAGGAAGCGGTCGCGCAGCAGCGGCACGTCGAACGTCCGTCCGTTGAAGGTGCAGATCGCGTCGTAGCCCATCAGCGTATCCGCAATGGATTGCAGCAGAAACTTTTCCTCCGGATAATCGCGCATCACCAGCTGATGAATCTGGAATCCCGAATCCGTCAGGCAGCCCATGCCGACCTCGAACGCAACAGTCCCCGCGCCCATGAACCCGGTGGTTTCGGTGTCCAGATAGAGGATGTTCCGCGGATTGAGATTATCCGGCAATTCTTCCTGCGTCATCAGGCGAAGGGCGGACAGATCAAGGTCAAACGCGCCGGGAAATTCGGATAACTCGCGCATTTCCCGCCCGTGGTAGCAGTCCGTGAACTGCTTTCCCGGCGCTTTCGGGGGCGATTTCGGCTTTTCAATCGCCTTGAGTTTGTCTCGCAGATTCATTCCGTCAGCGCCTCCAAAAGGGCGATGGCGGTCGCTTTGCCGTCCTCGCCGATTTCGCCCACCGGCCCGACGCACCCCGGACAGCCCTGACGGCACGCGCAGTCCCGCACAACTTGCAGCGCTTGCTCCAGCAGGAGCTTCCGCATCGCATACGCCTTCTGCGCCAGCCCGATGCCGCCGGGGATGTTGTCGTACAGCAGCAGCGTCGGCTTGTCCGTCAGCGGGCTTTTCACCTGATAGACGATTGCAATGTCCTGCGGCGCACACATCAGCGACAGCGGCGCAACAATCCGCAGCAGATTCGCCACGCCCATCATGCCATTTTTCAGCGTGTCGCTCTCGAACCGTGCCGCCAGCGTATCCGGCAGCGTCCACCACATGGCGGTTGTGTGCATTTCCGTCTCCGGCAGCCGCACATGCCCAAAGCCCAAGGTTTCATGCGTATCGAACCTGATCTTCTTGAACATCGTCACTAAGGTCGATACGCGGATTTCGCCCAGCGCCGTCAGCCCGCCATCCTGCTCTTCCTCCTTCTCCTTGTCCAGCAGGGAGAGCGTCACGTTCAAGTCCGCATCGGTGTAGTACCCCACGTCCACGCGGCGGATGAAGGCTTTGCAGGCGTCGAAATCCAGCTTTTCCACCTGATACTGCTGCGCCTCGTGCATGTAAATCGCGTTTTCGTGCAGCAGCATCGGCACGGTGTAGCGGTCCATTTCGCCGATGACGCGGTGGTTCGCCGGATCGGTCGTGTCGATGATGACGAAATTCTCCTCCGCCCGCGCCGACCGCAGGGAAATCTCGCTTGCCGGAAAATCCTCCGCCGACCAGTGATACCGCCCGCCGACGTGCCGCAGAATCCCCGCCTCATCAAGGTATTCCAGCAGTTCCGGCGCTCCGGGCGCATTCCCCAAGCCCTCGCCGTCCTCAAACGGCAGCTCAAACGCCGCGCACTTAAAGTGGTTGAGCAGAATATACAAATTATCCGGATTCAGCAGCGCGTTCTCAGGCGAGCGCTTCATCAGATAATCCGGGTGGGACACGATGTACTGGTCAAGCGCCGCCGAGGACGCGACGTAGAACACGATGGACGTTCCCTTGCGCCGCCCAGCACGCCCCGCCTGCTGCCATGCACTCGCGATTGTTCCCGGATAGCCGCACAGCACGCACGCATCCAGCGCGCCAATGTCGATGCCCAGTTCCAGCGCGTTCGTGGAGACCACCGCGTCCACCCGTCCCGCGCGAAGTCCGCGTTCAATCTCTCGCCGCTCTGTCGGCAGATACCCGCCGCGATAGCCGCGCACCCGCCCGGCGTTCCCCAGCGGGTCGCGCACCATGTCCTTCAGGTACTTCGTCAGCACCTCAACCGCCAGCCGCGACCGCGCGAACGTAATCGCCTGAATCCCATTCTGCAGCAGCAGCCCCGCAATCCGCCGCGTCTCCTGCAAAACGCCCTTGCGGATGCCCAGCTGCCGATTGACCACCGGCGGATTGTAGAACACGAAGTGCCGCACGCCCATCGGCGCGCCGTTATCATCCACCAGGCTGACCTCGCGCCCCGTCAGCGTTTCCGCCAGTTCCTTCGGGTTCGCAATCGTCGCGCTGCACAGGATGAACTGCGGATGACTGCCGTAGAAATCGCACAGGCGCAGCAGCCGCCGCAGCACGTTCGCCAAATTCGACCCAAACACGCCGCGATAGGTATGAATTTCATCAATCACGATATACCGCAGGTTTTTTCAAACAGCTTGACCCATTTCGTATGGTGCGGCAGAATCCCGCTGTGCAGCATATCCGGGTTCGTCACGACGATATGCCCCGCCTGCCGAACCGCCTTTCGCGCTGCGCCGGGCGTATCGCCGTCATAGGTATACGTCTTGATATCAACGCCCATCGCCTCAATCAGCTCATACAGCTCGCTGACCTGATCAGCAGACAGCGCTTTCGTCGGGAAGAGGTACAATGCCCGTGCATCATCGTTCTGCAAAATGGCAGACAGCACCGGCAGGTTATAGCACATCGTTTTGCCGGAGGCCGTCGGCGTGACAACCACAACATCCCGCCCTGCCAGCACCTCGCGGATTGCGTGCGCCTGATGGCGATACAGCTGATGCACCCCGCGTTTTTCCAGCACAGGAAGCAGCCGCGGATCAAGAGAATCCGGGAACGGCTCATACACCGCCGGACGCGCCGGAAGGACATCCCAGCGGACAACATTTTGCATAAACATAGGGTCACTGCGGAGGGATTCCGCCAGCTGGTCAACATTCATAGGAAGCACCTCCCGACAAGGATTGCATTTCCCCCTCATGATAGCAGATTTCTGTTCGCTTGTAAAGGCGAACAGGGGGGAGGATAGGGGAAAAGAAAAAGGGATAAACACGCGGGCAAAGCAGGGAAAAGCGACCAACTCAATCGCGCGAAGGGGTCAAGGGGCAATTGCCCCTTGCAGGGTGCAGGGACAGCGTCCCTGCTGGGGCTTGGGGCAACGCCCCAACTGTTACACCGTTAAACCTACTCAAAGAGAAAAGTCAAGCATGGCACCTTGGTTGCAGGCAGCGAAGCGTCCCTGCGCACAAACTCCCGCTCCCGCAGGAGCGGAATCCCCCATCCGCGAAAAAAGTCAACTATGGTAGTGTGCGCTGCGAAGGGGTCAAGGGGGGCGACCGCAGACTTCGTCTGTTCTCACTGCCCTCTGGTCGCCTCCGCAGAGGCGAAACCCTCTGCAACACAAAAATCAACTTGCTTAAACCCACAAAGCCGCAAACATCATTGCCTTTTGCCCCAAGGAGGATTTTCCCCATGCAAAAAATCCCCCGCCTGTCGCACAACAGACGGAGGAAATTGATGCAAACTCTACTTGAGAAGTGACGGAACCACCCTTGCGGACGATTACGCTTCCTCGTGGGTCTTGGGGAGCGCACGCATCACATTGCCGCTGCGCAGGCAGCGGGTGCAGACGTTCATACGCTTCGCAGAACCGTTGACCACCACGCGGACACTCTGCACGTTGGGCGCCCAGGTACGGTGGGTCTTACGGTTGGAGTGGCTGACGTTGTTGCCGTTCAGCGTACCCTTTTCGCAGATCTCGCAAAACTTACCCATGGAAATCCACCTCCTTGTTGGAGTATGCACACATCAAGCCTTGACAGTATATCATACTCTGCGGCAAAAAGCAAGGGGTTTCCTCAAAAATTCAGCATTTGGAAATCTGTGAGCATGGGATGGTGATTATCGGAGGGACGTGGGCAGCGCGGGTGGTCGGTCGCGCCCATTTGGCGCGACACAGCATAGATGTTGGAAAGAGCAGCTTGGGGGCGCTCCTGCGGGAGCGCAAAGTTACTGGCAGGGACGCTTCGCTGCCTGCGCCTTTGTTGAGCGCGTTTGGCATACTGGTCGCCCGCGGAACAGTTGGGGCGTTGCCCCAAACCCTACCAGAGGCGCCGCCTCTGGACTCCGCAAGGGGGAATTCCCCCTTGACCCCTTCGCGCGATTGAGTTGACCTTTCTCCCCTGCTTTGCCCGCGTGTTTATCCTCTTTTTTTAACTTTCCCTTAAATGTCACCCGCGATGTCGATATTTTCACCCTTCAACAGCACCGCTGCGCCCTGCTTCGCTTCCGAGCTATCCGGATGCGCCAGCAGCCACTTATTCCGCGCCCACAGCGTCTTATCCAGCTTATTCGCGCCATCCTCCGGCCGGAAATCCGTATTCGTCTGATCCGGCAGCGCCACCATCACGCGGAAGCCCTTCTTCGCATCCGCATGGCACGGGGCATAGTGCAGCGTCGTCGCGTACACTTCCACCATCACGCCCGCCGGCACCTTGAACGCCTTCACCTTCGCGGTGTCCAGCTCACCGTCTTCCAAATCGGACAGCGTCGCCAGCAGCAGAATGAAATCGTCCGTGCCGAGGTTGAACTCGCTGTCGCGGTGGAACTCAAGGCAGTTCAGCTTCGTGTTGTGCCCGTTGCAGTAACCCAGCTCATAGGGCATACCACCGTACAGCCCTTCGCCGATTTTCGCGGCGTTCGGCGCGCTGTGCAGCACCTCCACGCGCGGCAGGTACACCACGCCGTCGGTGCAGGGCGTCGTCGCGAGCGCCTTGACGAGCCCTTCCGTCGGATAGCCCTCCACCACGCGGCCGTAGGGCTTGAAAGCCGAATCATAGACAGACAAAATCTCCATGAGAATACGCCTCCTGTTTTTCTCTGCGGAGGATGCTCCGCGTTTTCTTCTCCTTATATTCGCCGTTTTCCGGGGAAATCCTGCTGCATCAGCGAATAATCCCGTCCTCCACTTCCGGCTGATGATACCACGCCTTCGTCAGTGTGTCCTTGTAGTACGGTAGAATGTTGTATTCATACCAATACACTTTGTCACCCTGTGCGGTAATATCCTGCCGGACGCTGAATGAATAGCAGCGATTGTCGCGCAAGTGATCCATGTCCGCAGAAATTGCCAGTGCGAGCGCCTTCAGCACCTTCGGGTCGTTCACACGGTCGAATCCGCGCTCCTCAAATACGAAGCGGTACACGCTGTTCATCGGCTTAAAGAGCACAATGCGCACCTCGTCCCGCCGAATCAGCACGCGGTCAACACAGCAGCGGTTCGCCGTCCGCAGCACGGGATACAGCGCGCGATACAGGTCGGTCGTCCGCGCGCGCTCCACCATTTCCTTCTCCAGTCGATTCCTGCGCCGCTGTGCGTGCAGCAAGGCGACCAGAATGAGCAGCAGCGCCGCTCCCGCCGTCACGATTCCCCAAATCATGTACTTCCGCCCCTCCGCACGATGTTTTTTTTCATCATAGCAGGAATGGCGAAATTTGTCAAGTGGTTGCGCAAAAATGCACAAAGTGGGCATCAATGGCGCAAAAACGGCATCTTGCTGTAACTACTTTGAATTTCTTTCGATTTTTCGTGATTTCGCGATAACTTCATTTATTTCTGCTATTGCTTTTTTAAACCAATTGTGTTATGATATAATAATGAAAGACCACACTACTCGACGTCAAATAACAGGAGGTTGTTCCTTACTATGCTCGCGAATTTGAAGGCACTCCGTACCGCTCAGGGTCTGAGCCAGCGCGCTCTGGCTGATTTCGTTAAGGTCAGCCAGCAGTCCATCAACCAGTATGAGAACCGCGATACCGAGCCGGACATTGCCGTTCTGACCCGCATTGCGGACTACTTCGGCGTGTCCATCGACTATCTTGTCGGTCATGACCCGGCGGCAGGCGAACTCATCCCCACGAACCTGACGGATGCAGAACTCCGCCTCATCCTCAACTTCCGCCAGCTGGATGATGACCAGCAGCGCTCGATGAACCTGCTCGTCATGCAGATGACGAAGGACAACAAGCGCAACGCCAAGCCGCAGGAGTAATTCCCGTTTTTCCGCAGCTTAAACGCAAAAAGCACTCGCTTTTGCGCTTTTGCTGTGCCATTTATTCGGAATTACGATGCCGACCGCTGCTCCAGCGACAGCTTATCCGCCAGCATGGCAATGAACTCACCGTTCGTCGGCTTATCCTCCTTCGTTGCTACGCGGCAGCCGAACGCCTTGTTGAGCGTATCAATGCGTCCCCTGCTCCACGCGACCTCAATGGCGTGGCGAATGGCGCGCTCCACCTTGCTGGCGGAAGTGTTGTAGCACTTGCCGATGCTCGGATACAGCTCCTTCGTGATGCGGTTGATCATGTCCGGATTGTCCACCACCATCTTCACCGCCGTCCGCAGGAACTGGTAGCCCTTGATGTGCGCCGGAATCCCAATGGTCAGGAACAGGCTCGCCAGCTTTTCGTCGATGGACAGCGAGCGTGCGCTTGCGTTCAGCGTCGTTCCCAGCGGCACAACGCCCTGCCCGCAGCTTTCCCGGATGCGCGCCGCCAGTGACGCCATGTCAAACGGCTTGACCATGTAGAACCGCGCGCCCAGCTGCACCGCGCGCATGATGAAGTCGTCGCGTCCCAGCGCCGATACGACGATAATCTGCGGCGGATTCGCCAGCTGCTGCCGCCGGACTTCCTCCATCAGCGCAAAGCCGTCCATCTGCGGCATGATAAGGTCAAGCACCATCACGTCCACGCGCACCTTGCCCAGCGCTTCGAGCGCCTCCGCACCGGACGGGCATTCCGCCACCACCTTCATGCCCTCCTGCCGCGCCAGATAGTCGCGCATTCCCCGGCGAAGGTCGCCGTTGTCGTCCACCAGCATAATCCGCATATCACCTATTGTTTTTCCTGCTCCCTTCAAACGCTTTTTTTCGGGACGCTCCGGTGCGCTCCGCCATCTTTCCGGCGTCTTTCGCCTTCCGCGCGTCCTTTCGATGGCATTATAGCACGTTGATTTCCGTTTGTGGGGAATCCGACGAAAGCTCCATTCATTCTCACCATCTTTCAAATTTGATTTGTTATCTATCGTTTTTCCACAGTTTCGTTCACGTTTTCGTGATTTTGCCGGAATAATCAGTGCCTTTTCGACGCATTTTCAGGAATCCACGGCGCTTTTTGCGGTCAACCAAACCTGTGCAGCACGCAAAAACGCTATTACGCAAGTGGATTTTCCGAAAACGTTTCGTGCATAAAAAAGCAGAAGCCTGCATCATGTCGGCTTCTGCTTTTCTTTTTTTGGGAGACAGCATTCTCGTCGCCTCCGCAGGTGCGATTTTCCCCTGCGGCGGAGCAAGTCAAGAGACAAAAGCATCCCACCTCGCAAAGGGAACGAAAGGGCGACCGCAAAGCCCCGCCTTACGGCTCATACGACCACCGAATCGCATCCACCGTGCCGCTCGTGTTCAGCTCATAATCCAGCTGCCAAATGTGGCTGTCGCCGGTTTCGACGCGGTAGCGGATGATTTTCGTGCCATCCTCCTGCTTGTAGATTTTGCCCTTGTTGAACTCGTTCTCGTACAGCCCGCGGTTGCCCGACGGACTTTCCACCTGTCCGAAATCCTTGTAGACGCTGACGACTTCATCCTCCGTGCTGCCAATTTGCGTCTTGCGCGGCGCGGTGAACTCGTCCCGCGTCATGTACAGCTCCACCAGCACATTCGCTGTCCGCAGGCGCGCAAAGCACGCATAGCCCCAGTCGTAAGTGACTTTTTCCATGTCCATGCCGATGGTGTAGTTGTACACGGTTTCCGTCGCCGTGCCCTCGCCGCACTTTTGCGTGAAAGCCTCCTTTGTCGTCGTGCCGAGCTTCCAGTCGCTCAATGTGTCATCCACCGTCATCATCGTTTTCATCCACGGCTTCTTGTTGAACTTGTAGCCAACTTCCTTGATGGTGCTGGATTTGCCGTACCCGTTGACGGAAATCGCCTTCAGCGTCACATTGCCGCCCGGCATTTTGATTTTCTCGCCCGTGGTGTACAGCGGGCTGTCCTCGTCTGGTGTTGAGCCGTCGATGGTGTAATAGATGGTGATGGTCTGTGCCACTTCGTCCGTGAGCGTGGCAGCATAGCCGGGGTTCTTCTCCAGCTGGTCTTTCGTCAGCGTGCCGGGGCGCAGGGTGATGCTGATACGCTTGTCGTATGTGTTGGGGGCAAGTGAAACATCCGGCTGCAAGGGCGTTGGCATGTAAATCTGGTAGCTGCCCTTCATCACGTCGCTGACCAAATCACCGTTGACGCTCACTGCCCGCAGCGACCAGTCGCCTTCGCCCAGTTCAATCGGCCCGGTGTACAGCGTGCCTTCCTCCGGCAGCTGATTCAGGTCGTTGAACGTGTAGTACACGTCATAATCCTCCGCCACGGCAAAGGTAATCGTTTGCTTGGCGGTGTAGTAGCCCGCTGTAACGCTCGCGCCGGGCGTCGGCGGCAGGATGGACGTGCGCTGTGTGTTGAAGGACGTTACGCCTGTGGCCTTGTAGGCGACCGCCAGCAGCTCCGCCGCTTCCTTCTCGCGCCCCTGTGCCAGATAGATACGCACCTGATTGCGGTAGGCGTCCGACGCACTGGGCACAATGTCGGTGTACAGGTAGGCGTACACTTCTTCCGCCTTGTCCAGCTCACCATTGGCTTCGTAGGCATTGCCCAGCATCAGCAGACCGGAGACGTTCGCGTTTTCCTTGCCGTCCTGCTCGTTCGCCTTCACAAAGTAATCAATCGCGCCGCTCAGGTCGCCGTTGTTCATGCGCTCCTCACCAACCTGCCAGAGCGCGGCGGAGTTCGCCTCCCTGCCCATGCGCGCCATCAGCACCTGACCGGGATCTGTCTTTGTCAGGAACATATACGCGCCAAAGGCAAGGCCAATCATCGCCACAACTGCGCAGACCAGCACAACCATCCAGTTCGTGCCTCGCTGCAAATACTTTGCGGAACGCTTCGGGCCTTTCTCGTGTACGCGCGGGGCACGCTTTCCGTAGGCAATCTCCTCCTCCGGCGCATGGCTGGGGTTGAGGATTTCGCTGTCATAGAACGGCTCATCCTCGCCATAGACGCGCTTTTCCGCGTCATGCGGGGCTGCTTCCTGCGGCGCGTCGGGCATGTCCTCCTCCATGGCGCGAGAGGCGTTTCTGCGCCGCCGCTGCTGGGGTTTAGGCGGCTGCGGTGCCTGCTGGTGGGCCGCCAAATGTCTCCCCTGCCGGAAGGAGAGCAGGTCGCTGTCCTCCTGCTTCTCGCCGTCATCGGGCAGATTTACCGGCATCCCGCATCGGGGGCAGCGAACCGCGTCCGACGGCGCATAGGCGTGGCAATTGGGGCATAGCATTGTGCTTTCCTCCTTCCATCAGGGGCGATTGTTGATGGTTTGACCGTTGATAACCAAATCAAAGCTGCACTTCAGGAATGCCGCCGCCTGTTCGCACATAACGATGCGGCTCATGTAGATTTGCAGGTATTCCATGACCGAGGACGATTCATCCATCGTCAATTCGTGGCGGATGATACGCTTCACCGGGTCAACAATCACGCGGTTCTCCTGAATGGAGAAGTTCACGCGGTCGTGAATGTCGTTCAGGTCGGGTTTGCCGCCGCGGACGCGCGTTTTGTGCGCATCGGACTTGTCGCCCAGCGCCAGCGCCGCCGAAACCGCGCTGGAGATGAACCCGCTCTGCTCCTCGTGATTGCCCACCGCGGTGATGATTTCCATCACGTCGTCCATTGCCATGCCTGTCTCGCGCAGGATAGGCAGCAGCAGCACCGCGCCCAGCGGCCCGTGGTCATGCCGATTGACGGAGTTGCCCACGTCATGCACCCACCCGGCAATCGCCGCCAGCTCCACCTCGCGCGGCGAAAAGTGCAGCGCTGCCAGAATGCCCGCCGCCGTCCGGCTGACATAGCTGACGTGGCGTGGGCCGTGCTCGGTGAAGCCCATCGCCGCCAAATAGCGGTTGCCCGCGCTGATGAGCGCCTTGATGTCCTCGTTTTTCTGAATATCCGCCAGTGTTACCATGGATGCTCCTTACTGTAGGTTCGTGTCATCGTCCCCGTCGTCCATCGGGTGCAGCGCCTCGTATTCCGGGTCGTCGTAGAACTCGCGCTCCGGCGCTTCGCCACCCAGCTCCTCGATGGCGGCGCGCAGCTCGATAAAGTCCATGTAGCGGCAATTTTCCTCGTTCGCAGCGGCAATCAGCACCGGCAGCGCGCGCGGGTCGCCCAGTTTCGCCAGATAGCTTGCGAACAGGGCGCGGCGGTTCGGGTTCTTCTCGAACAGGCGCACCGCCAGCTGATACACGTTCTCGTGGCCGGGGAAGTTCGCCAGCACATCCAAGAGCGCTTCCTGACCGGCTTCGTTCGCCTTGTTCAGGTTTTCCAGCATCGGCTGAAGGGCTTCCTTGCCCATGTCGCGCAGGCTGTCCAGCGCGTTGTCCGCCAAATCATCCTTCATTTCGCGGTTCAGCTGCCACTGGATGTAGAGCATCTTCGGCAAGGTGCTGCCCATGTCGCGAAGAAGTCCGATAGCGGTCATGCGCGCCTCCTCCGGGATGGCGTCGCTTTCGTCGCGCAGGAGGGTCAGCAGGCGCTTCTCGCACGGGCGGCCCACCGCCTGAATCTGCTCCATCAGCATATCCGGCACAGGGATGTCCTTCTGGCAGTACTGCACCATCCAGTCCACCAAGTCCTTCGCGTCCTCAAACTGCGTGAAGTACGCGCCGGGCGTCACACCGTCGAGCCACTTCGCGGGCATGTTCAGGAACTCCGTGTACACGCGAGGCAGATCGTCCTCCATCTCGTCGTAGGTCTTGTATTCGCCGCGGTGCTCCTTCATCCACTTCGCCGTGAAATCCGCGAACCGCTCGTCAAAATTGATGCACTTCATGCTGTATTCTCCTTATTCCCGCGTTGCTTTTTCCAGCAGCTGCCTGAGTTCCTCCGTCGTGAACTGATACTGCTGATGGCAGAAATGGCAGCCGAGCTCCGCGCCGGTATCCTCGTCGATGATGGTCTGCAACTCCTTGCGTCCCAGCGAAATAAGCGCCTTTTCCATGCGCGCGCGGCTGCATCCGCAGTGATAGCGCAGGGGCGTGCGGTCGAGGACGACCGGCTTCATGCCGCGGAACCAGTCTTCCAGCAGCTGCTCCTTGGGCGCTTCGGTCATTTCGCGGCTGATGTCGGCAAACATCGGGCTGCGAAGTTCAAGCTGCTCGATCGTCTCCTCCTCGCACCCCGGCATCGGCTGAACGAGCAGTCCCCCCGCCTTCAGCACCACGTCGCCATTCACCAGCACGCCCAGCGACACCAGCGACGGCTGCTGTTCGGACACGGTGAAATACTGCGCGAAATCAATGCCAAGTTCGCCGCTGACCAGTTCAATCGTGCCGACATACGGCTCTTTCAGCCCCAAGTCTTTGATAACGGTCATGCGCCCGGTATGCCCAATCGCTCCGCCGACGTCGAGTTTGCCATCCGCGCGCAGGGGGGAGTTCGACCCGCGCATCATCCGCGCAGACCTTCACGTCGCCGATTCGCCACCGCCACGATGGTTCCCATCGGCCCATCGCCGTGGATATTGACCGTCACGGACTCATTATCGCCCTTCATCATCACGCCAAGCATACTCGTCGCGGTCATCAGCCGCCCCATCGCCGCCGTGCAGACGGGCGTTGCGCCATGAATATCCGCCGCGCGCTGTGCCATCTGCGTCGTTTCGCACATCATCACGCGCACCTGACCATCCATCAGCGTCAGGCGAATCATTTCGTCCCCTTGATGCCGTTCTATCATTTCTTCACTCATAACAAGTACCTCCTACCAGAGGCGCTGCCTCTGGACTCCGGCAGGGGCGCTGCCCCTGCACCCTGCAAGGGAGTTCCTCCCTTGACCCTTTCGCGCGATTGAGTTGCGCGCGTCTGCATACTTCTTCCGCGTGTTTATGCAGGGATTTCGCCTCCGCAGAGACGATTCCCCTTGCCACTCCGAAGCCGGAGTATGTTTCAAGCCTTACTCCGGCTTCCGCGCCGCGATATGCCACCGATGCTCTTCCGGCGCGGGATGCGTAAGCGCATTCGTCCCGAACACCCGCACATCCACAAAACCAATCGACTGCAAGAGCGCCACCAGCTTCTCCGCCTGATACGCGCGCTGTACCTGCTCCTCGTCAATCCGCCGATACCGTCCGTCCGGCTCTTTCACGAAGATAGCAAGGTGCATTTCCACCTGCTGGCGCTCCGGGAAATACCGGTTCTGCCACATGTACGTCACGTCCCGGCGGTCTTCGCCCATGAACTGGCTACCCAGCAGGTGCTCCAGCTTATAAGGGGTCGACACATCGAAGAACAGCCCGCCGCCGGGTTTGATGGCATCCCATGCGGATTGGAAGAACGCCGCCGCGTCCACGTCCTGCAGGAGGTAATTCACCCCGTCGCATGTCGCCAGCACCGCGTCCACCGGGCGATGCAGCCGCAATTGCCGCATGTCCTGCCGGATGAACGGGATGCCGAACCCCGCCTTGCGCGCCTTCTGCGCCGCCTGCCAGAGCATTTCCTGTGAGAGGTCGATGCCCATCATCTCATAGCCCAGCTGCTGCAAGGGCAGTGTCAGGCTGCCCGTGCCGCATGCGCACTCGCACACCTTCGCATTGCGCGGGATGCCGTAAGCCGTCATCATCCGGGCATACATATCCGCCCATGCGCCATAATGCACGTCGTTCATCAGCGTGTCGTAAACTTCCGCAAATCCTGTATACATTCGTTTTCCTGCCTGATTATCTGTTTTTTCCGCGCATCGTACCGCCGATTCTGCCCGCTTCCTTCGCGGACAGACCCGCCCAGCCGACGTCGCGGAGTTTTTCTGTCAGTCCGAGGGCTTCCGCCGTCTCATACTTGCGGCGGAGCTTGTCGGGCAAGCGCCAAGGTCGTTGCATTTTCTGCTCTCCTTTCTCACATTAACAATCTGCAATGTTGCAGTGGGTTCGCCTCTGCGGAGGCGACAAGGGGGCTTTCCGTTCGCCCCCTTGACCCCTTCGGTCTCCCCTTTATTGCAGGTTGTTATAGCGTATAGCAGTAGTTTGCACACCCTGCGCCCGCTTCATGCGGATTACCGCTTGTCCGTGTAGCCGTTTTCCCACGGCTTCAGTTCGCGCTCTTCTTCCTGCTCGTCGTTGTCATCATCGTCGTCATCCTCCTGCGACAATCCGCGGTTGACCTGCGCGCCCTCAATGCGGGAGTTGATGTACTTGTCAAACACCGCGTTGGTGAAGCTGGCGGTGATGAAGCGGCTGAACGCGAAGCCGAACACGAGGTAGTACGCGAACAGGAGTATCAGCACCCACGGCTGAAGCGTCAGCAGGAAAATCACGGTGAACAGCACCGTCGGGACGCAGTGCAGCAGTCGAATGCCCACGCTGCCTGGCAGCCGCCCGACCGCGAGGATAAAGCTGTTGCGGATGATGGTGCGGAAATTCATCTGATACGTCACCATCATCGGGTACATGTACGTCACCGCGAGCGACCAGAGGATGCCCAGCATCAGAATCAGCATCTGCGGAATGACCCACGCGGCGTTTCCCACCGCCATATCACCATAGAAGCGCCAGCAGATGTAGACAAGGAACGGCACGCAGCCGGTAATCGTGCTGACGAGCAGTCCCTGCTTCCAATTCGCCTTGATGGCATCCTTATAGTCCGCCCACGGGAAGGCGTGTTCGTCACGCGCCCAGTTGCGGGTGACGTAGCTGAGTCCCGCCGTGAACGGGCCGGTAATGGCGATGCACGGAATCAGAATCAGCAGCGTGACGAAAATCATGTCGTTGCTGGTCTGCATGGCTTCGCGGAGGGCTGTCTGGTCAATCGTATCCAGCACAGCGCCCGTCTCGTCCACCTGCACCGTGCCCGCCAGCGTCATAATCAAGCTGACGACACACAGCGCAATCGCAATCATCGCGGGCAGCCACGCCACGAAGTACATCAGGTTCATGCGGCACAGCCCGCTCATGCGCGTGCGGAGCATCTCCATGAACAGCTGCCAGCGGTTCTTCGGCAGGTCGTCGGGCGTGTAGTCGCCCTTGCCGCTCTTGCCGTAGTAGTAGGAATTCATCAGCTTGTCAAACACAGTTTCGTCCTCCTCGTCAGGCGAATGTCATCCCCGATTTTCCACCTGCATCGAGGGATGATAAACCAGTTTCTTATTATACCATATTCCGCGCAAAAAGCAAAGAAAAACATGCTCTTCGCGAAAAATGTTACGAAATCGTCACAAAGTGACACAAAACCCCGGTCAGCCGTTTTCTTGCTGACCGGGGCAAAAAAAATCCGTATTACTGGCGTCCGCGCTTGCTGCGGCCGTAGATTTGCGCTTTCGCGTCCTCCATGGCATCGCCGTCTTCCGCCATATCGTCCGCGGTAAAGACCTGCTGCGCCTCGGCGCTTGCGGGCTTTTCGTTTGCTGCCACGTCGTCCGCCGTCTGCACCGCGTCCGCCGTTTCTGCCGTTTCAGGCTTTTCCTCGGCTTCCGGCGCATTCTCGCTTTCGTCCGCAATCATCACGCGCTCGTCTTCCGGCACTTCCTCGGTGTAGTTGCGGCGTTCGCTGAGCTGCAGCTGCTCCTGCCCATCCTTCGGGCGATTCATCACGCGCCCGGCGATGCTTGCTGCCAGCAGCACGGCAGAAATCACCGCCAGCACCGCAAAGATGTAGTACAGCGTCGTCAGCACACCTTGGAAGGTCGTCACGGCGGCAGGCAAGGTGTCCTCCGTGGGCAGCTCCTCCGCCACAAAGGGCTGCGGCGTGGTGACAGGCACCTGCGTCGGCGCGCTCGTCGGCGCTGCCTGCTGCACCTGAATGATGTTGCCCTCAAAGGTCGTCGCTTCGCCCAGTTCGTTGCTGAGCGTCGCGTCGAAGCGGAATTTGCCCACCATGTTCACCTGCACGTCGCGCATCGTCGTGAAGGACTCGCCGGGCGCAAGCTGGGCAATGCTCGCCAGTGACACGCCTGAGGACGAGACGGTGATTTTCTTCGCGTCATAATTGCCGGTGTTGGTCACGGTGGTGGTGAAGCGGATGACCGACGGCAGGGTGAACACAACATCCGTGCTGGCAGTCGTTTCCACCGTCAGGCTGGGTGCTTTCGCCGGGTCAATGGCGGTCAGCGGCAGGCGGCCCGTCGCCGTTTCAATGCCGTTCGTTCCCTCCATGCCCGTCACGGTGAACTGATATTCCGCCGTTTCGGTCATGGTGATGGTCTTTTCCAGCTTGACCGTCTTGCCCGCGTCCACCGTCACATCGGTAAACACCGTGTTCAGCGTCGGGTCAGTGACGGTGATGCCCGTGATGTTCTTCTTGCCCGTATTCTTGAGCGTCAGCGTCAGCTTGACTTCATCGCCGATATTGCCGCCCTTGCGATCGGCGGTCAGCGTTGCGGTCAGGTTGACCGTTCCGTACTTAATGGTCGCATCCGCCACCTTCTCCGTGTAGCTCTTGCCGCCCGCGGAGTAGGTGACGGTCGCATTGGACGTGATGTTCTTCGTACCCATCGTCACGGTAAAGGTATGCGACTTCTTCTCGCCCGCCGGAATCGCGCCGATGCTCGCCGTGTTTGACGAAACAGCGGAGGACTCCTTGATGCGCACGCCTGTCACATCCACCGTACCGACGTTGCGGATTTCGTACACCACGCTCACTTCCTGTCCCTTGCGGGCGATGCCGGGCGTGATGGTGCGGCTGACCTGAATTTCCGGTTCTGCCTGCACCTGCGAAATGCGCTTGACAAAGTTGTTGCTCGCGTTGGAAACGATGCCGTTTTCATCCTTGCGGGGATAGCGCACGCGGAACGCCAGCTGTCCGGCGTTCAAATCCGCCTGCGTCACGTTCCACGCAATCGTGCAGCTCTGACTCGCGCCCGCGTCCAGCAGCGGCGTGCCGAACGCCTCAATGATGCTGCCGTTGGGGTCAAGCACCGACACGGGGGACGTAAACTTCTCGTCCGTTACGTTCGTCACGCGAATCGTGACGGTAATTTCCTCCGGTGCGGTAAACTGGTACTTGGAGAAATCCAGTTCCACCTTAATCGGCAGCGTGCTGGCGGTGCTTTCCGCCCCGGCAATGCTCACCAGTCCCGTCAGCATCAGCAGAGCACAGAAAAGCGCAAAAATCCGTTTCTTCATCATATCCCCATCGGGCAGCGCACAGCCGCCCTTCCTCCTTCCGCGCCATGCGCCGGAAAAGGCGGACGCATCGAGCAGAAATCATGCCTGTCCACTTCCCTTGGAAATGGAACCACATACCCTATCCTATTTTACTCGTTAACAGCCCCTTCTGTCAAGGTGCACGCCCCTTGGAAATGTAAAATGTTCATCGAAAAGACGGTTTCTGTGGCGAAATTTTCGTTTTTTCCCGCCGGACGGTTGTTTTTTTCGCACGTCCACCTTGAAAAATCGGGCGGAGAACGGTATAATAAAGACAGCTAACCGAACGTGTCCCGCAGATTTTTTCGCTGCGGACGCGAAAAATAAGGAGGCAGTACCCCTATGGACGTCAAGACCGCTTATGAACAATGGCTGCATGATTTTGCCGCCGATGCCGATACGATTGCCGATTTGAAGGCAATTGCGAATGACCCCGCGGAAATCGAAGACCGCTTCTATACCGAGCTTTCCTTCGGCACAGCGGGGATGCGCGGCGTACTGGGCGCAGGCATGAACCGCATGAACCGCTACAACGTCCGCCGGGCAACGAAGGGCTTGGCAAAGTACCTGCTGCAGAATCCGCAGGAAGCGCAGCGCGGCGTGGTAATTGCGTATGACAGCCGCCGCTTCTCCGCTGAGTTTGCCCGCGATACGGCGCTCGTGCTGGCGCAGGAGGGCGTTCCGGCGTATCTGTTTGACGCGCTTCGCCCTGTCCCGATTCTGTCCTACGCGGTTCGCCACCTCCACGCCATCGCCGGCATCGTCATCACCGCCAGCCACAATCCGCCGCAGTACAACGGCTATAAGGTCTACGCCGAGGACGGCGCGCAGGTCGGCCCGGAAGCCGCGGACGGAATCACCGCGTTTATCCGTTCTACCCCCTACACCGACTGCAAGCTGATGGACGAAGAAGAAGCCAAGGCGAAGGGGCTGCTGAAAATCATCGGCAACAAGGAAGTCGATGACGACTACATTGCGCAGGTCAAGACGCTGTGCATCCAGCCGGAACTGCTCGCCGAGGAAGGCAGCAAGCTCTCCATCGTCTACACGCCCATCCACGGTTCGGGCAACGTGCCGGTTCGCCGCATCCTGCGCGAAGTCGGCATCAGCAACGTCTCCGTCGTCAAGGAGCAGGAGCTGCCCGACCCGAATTTTTCCACCGTCAAGGTGCCGAACCCCGAAGACCCCGGCGCGTTCGTCCTTGCCATCAAGCTGGCGGATGAAGTCGGCGCGAAGGTCATTTTCGCCACTGACCCCGACTGCGACCGTCTGGGCGTCGCCGTCAAGACCGGCAATGGCGACTGGCAGCTGCTGACCGGCAACCAGATCGGCTGTGTGTTGCTGCACTACATTCTCTCCACCAAGCAGAAGCAGGGAACGCTGCCCAAGAACGGTGCGGCGGTGAAGTCCATCGTGTCCACGTCGCTGGCGAACAAGATTGCCGCCTCCTTCGGCGTGGAGATGTTCGAGACGCTGACGGGCTTCAAGTTCATCGGCGAGAAGATTCAGCAGTTCCAGGACACCGGCTCTCACACGTTCCTCTTCGGCTTCGAGGAGAGCTACGGCTTCCTGTCCAGCACGTTCGTGCGCGACAAGGACGGCGTGAACGCCTCCCTGCTGATTGCCGAGGTCGCTTGTGCCTGCGCCGCGCAGGGCATCACGCTCTATGATTATGTGCAGTCCATCTTCCGCGAATACGGCTATTTCGTGGAAAAGGTCGTCAGCAAGACGCTTCCGGGCAAAGACGGCTTGACCCGCATGAAGGAAATCATGAAGGACCTGCGCGAGAATCCCCCGAAGGAACTCTGCGGCATGAAGGTCACGGCGGTTCGCGACTATTTGAAGGGCACGCGCACTGCGGACGGAAAGGTCGAACCGACGGGTCTGCCGAAGTCCGACGTGCTGTACTTCGAGCTGGAGAAGGGCAACTGGGTCTGCGTGCGTCCGTCCGGCACGGAGCCGAAGATCAAGCTGTACGTCAACACCAACGCCAGCGACAAGGCGGACGCGGAGAAGCTGAATGCGGATCTGCGCGTTGCGTCCGAAGCGCTGCTGGACTAAGGGAATCCGCAACTGAATAGGCAATAACGGCGCGGGTCGTGCTTCCTGATATGTGAGGCACGACCCGCGGTTTTTTATTGCTTCATTGATGATTGACAGCTTGAAAGCAAAGTAGATTGGCGAATCAAGCATCATTTTGCCGCTGCTCCCGTCGCCTCTGCGGAGGCGAAGTTGTTACTTTCTGGCGCGCCAGAAAGTAACCAAAGAACGCCCAGAGGGGGCTGAAAAGCGAAAGAGCGGGGATTTCAGCCCCCTCTGGACTCCCCCCGCCACCTCAATTTCTTGCGGGAAAGAGCAGCATTTGCTTGGCAAACTGGTCACTTTTGCATAATTGTGCATGAAAAGTATACCGATTTATCGGCTTATCGACAAGGAAGTTCCTTTCAATCTTCCGCGAAGCATTATTCTCATGACTTTTCTTGACACAGTTCGAGATACGCATCCACCGCCTTCCGAAAATCCGCTTGCAGTGCTTCGCGTGTCTCTCCTTCATACGAAATCAGACTGCGAACGCCCTGCACCTTGCCAAAGAACACGCCGTCCTCGTCGGAAAATTCGACCGAACCGACATAGCCTTTGTCCGTCATCGTTTGCTTCAATTTGTCCATTGCCTGATTACTCCACCCAAAACACCGCCGCGTCATGCTTCCTCAGCGTCGCCGTCACCCCGTCCGCCAAATGCAGTTTCTTCCCCGTCCACAATTCGCTTGCTTCCGAGTACGTCCCTTCCAGCATTTCGCCCGTCACGCGAACCGTCCGCGTCTCTTCCGACAGATTGAGCAGCGCCACATACAGCCCCGTGCCGTCCCTGCGCGGCGCAATCCACACGCTTTCATCCTCCGTCGTCCACAGCGGATGGGCGCACGCGCTCGTCTTCAATCGCCAGCACATCCCGGTTCGTCAGCAGCTTCAGCGTGAAGTCGTCGTTCTTCGTCAGTTCGCCGCCCATCATCAGCGGCGAACGCATCATGCACCACAGCGTCATCATCGTCCGCTGCTCCGCCTGTGTGAAGTTCGTCCAGCCGTTCTGGTCGTAGCACTGCCGCAGTGCGCCGACGGGCAGCATATCCGCATCCGGCCAGTGCCCCGGCGCGGCATGGACGCACCATTTCTCCGCCCGCTCAAACATCCCTTTGAGCAGCCGCCACTCGTCCCAGAAGTCGTCCGTGATGCGCCACATGTTCGCGTATTTTTTCAAATGCTCCGCCTGTTCCAGCGGCGCAGGGCCGGGCGACAAAGACAGCACAATGTCCCGCCCGCAGGCGCGGCAGGCGTCGGAAATGACCTCGATTTCCCGCTTGCAGTGCGGATATTCGCGCGCGATGTCGTCACACTTGACGAAATCCACGCCCCATTCGGCGTACATGCGGAAGATGCTGTCATAGTACGCGCGCGCTTCGGGCATATCGCACCGCAAGCCGTACATATCGGGATTCCACGCGCAGATGCTGTTTGGATTCGCGACCTCGTGGCAGCCCTTCCCGCACCCCAGAATCGGCAAGTGCCGATGCGCCGCCATCCGCGGCATCCCGCGCATGATGTGGATGCCGAATTTCAGCCCCAGCGAATGCACATAATCCGCCAGCGGTTTGAAGCCTTTTCCGCCTGCCGATGACGGGAATCGCCCCGGCGCGGGCTGCAAGCGCCCGTATTCATCCATCGTAAGTTCCGCAAACGGCTCGTAAGCGTGGCTCGTCGCGGTCGGCTGATACCACTGAATATCCACAACGATGTACTCCCAGCCGAACACCTGCAAATGCTCCGCCATGTACGCCGCATTTTGCCGCACGGTCGGCTCGTCCACCGCCGCGCCGTAGCAGTCCCAGCTGTTCCATCCCATCGGGGGCGTCTGCGCAATCATGATATTTTCCTCCTACCTATATTATGAAATCGTGATTTGATGTCTGCTATTTTTTCAGCTCCAGATACACATTTCGATACTGGCTTGGCGTACACCCTTTCTGCGTCCGGAACACGCGGTTGAATGTCGCAATCGACCCAAAGCCAACGCGCAGCGCAACCTGCGTCACGGGCAGGTCGCTCTGGCTGAGCATCTCCGCCGCCATATCCACCCGCCGCGCATTCAGGTACTGGATGAACGTCGCGCCTGTGTGCCGGCTGAACATGCGGCTGATCGTGTAGCGGCTGAACCCCGCGTAGTCCGCCAGCACATCCAGCGTGATGTTTTCGGCGTAGTTTTTATTCAGGTAATCCAGCGCACGGTTGAAAGCGTCCTCGCCGGATAATCGCCGGTGGATGTCATTCATCTCCGCGCTGTTGGCGACATTGGGCAGATACAATTCCCCCAGCGTAGCGAATACGTCCATCAGCAGCGCATAGCACCGCAAATTCCGCAGCGGCGTGTACGCCTCGTAAGCGTCCACCAGCTGCATCAGCGTTTTGCGAACGATGGGCGTCGCTTCACTTTCCGCCGTGAGATAAATCGGCTGGCGCAGCATCGGGCTCAGCGCAGCAAACTCCTTCATTGTAAATGCAGCATTGTGTTCAAAGATGATGAGGTAGCGCTCGCTGCCCGCCGCCATGCGCAGGGCGTGCGTCGCGTCGGAGGGAACAAACAGCACCTCCCCCGCCTGCACATGATATACCTTCCCCTTTACCGCCACCTCGCATCCGCCCAGCAGCGGCACGCAGACTTCTATGGCCGAATGAAAGTGCGGCGCATAGCTGTCCGGGTTCGGCTGATGCCATACGCGGATGGTTACGTCCCGCTGGTAGGTGATAAACTCCCGCTCGCCCTTCATCACGCGGAAGCCGGATGCCGTCAATGGTCGTTCGTGTTCCGTAATGAGCCTTCGGTTATTCATAATTTCTTCACAAACCTTTCGTGCAAATTTGCGCATTTTGCCTTGTCTTTTTTCCATCATACCACAAAGCGCAACACATTTCAAGCAAATTATAACCAAAGACGGGCAAATTTTAAGAAGTTTTTTTCTCTCGTTGAATTTATAATATGGTTGAAAGCAAACCGTTTTTATTCATTTGCAACGCATCGAAATTGGTTCAATTCCAGTTTGAAGGAGGCACGGAAACATGGAGCGTTCCTTTGGCAGCAAATACGGGAAGTGGATTGCCCTGACGGCGGTCGTTCTGGCGCTGGTGCTGTGGTTCGTTCTGTCCGGCGGCGTGGAGAACTACCGGGCAAAAATACGAGGGTTATGACCTCTCGCAGCAGATTGGCGACATCGGGCGCAGCAGCACCTATTCGCTGTATTTGCGCGCGCATGAAGGCGCTCCGGACGCATCTTCGGACGTTTCCATTCCGCTGGTGACGGTGGATTCGGACGGCGTGACTGCACAGAAGGATGGTCTGCTGATGCAAAGCGGCTCTTCCGCAACGTTCGCCGTCACCGTACCGGAAACCGGGTTCTACAACATCCGCCTGACCTACCGCACTGAGGCGGCACGCGGCGTGGACTTGGAGCGCGAACTGCGCATCAACGGCGAAGTACCCTTCGATGGCGCGGATACGCTGACCTTCACCCGCCTGTGGCACGACGGCGGCGAAGTGCGGCAGGACTCGCAGGGCAATGACATCCGTCCGACGCAGGTGGAGGCGTTCGGCGAGCAGACCGCCTGCTGCCGCGATTCGATGGGCTACATCACCGAGCCGTACCGCTTTTATTTCGAGGCGGGGGAAAGCACCGTCACCCTGATTGCGACCAGCGAGCCGATGCTCCTGACCGCGCTTTCGCTCACCGCCCCCGAAAAAATGCCGGATTACGCCGCTTATGCCGCCGCGCAGCCACAGGAGAACAGCGTTCCTGCTGACTTTGCCCTCGTGCTGGAAGGCGAAAGCAGCACCCTGCGTTCCTCCCCGTCGCTGTACGCGCGTTATGACCGTTCTTCCCCCGCCACCTCTCCCTGCGACGTGCGCCGGACGGTGCTGAACTACATCGGCGGCGATGCCTGGCGCGACGCGGGTCAGTGGATTGAGTGGGATTTCGACGTGCCGGAAAACGGCTGGTACAACATCACCATCAAAGGCCGTCAGACCTACAACCGCGGCAGCGTGTCCAGCCGTATCCTCTATCTGGACGGCAAAATTCCCTTCTCCGGTATGGAGAACGTCTCCTTCCCCTACACCACGGCATGGGAAATGAACACATTGTCGGATGATTCCGGCACGCCCTACCGCTTCTACCTTTCCGCTGGGCATCACACGCTTCGTCTGGAAGCGACGCTGGGCGACATGGGGCAGATTCTCTCCGACATGGAGGAAAGCATCTACCGCCTGAACCAGATGTACCGCCGTGTGCTGGTGCTGACAGGCGTGAACCCCGACCGCTACCGCGATTACCTCTTGGAGCAGGTGTATCCGGAGGTCATCGAAGCGATGGCGCAGGAAAGCCGCCTGCTCTATAAGCTCGTCGATGAGACCGTTGCCATCACCGGACAGAAATCCGACCGCATTGCCGTCGCGCAGACGCTGGCGGTGCAGCTGGAATCCTTCGTCGAAGATCCGGCGAAGATTACCGAAGCCTTCACGAATTTCAAGGACAACATCACCTCCCTCGGCACGTCAATGCAGAACATGCGGCAGGTCAAGCTGGATATTGACCTGATTGCCATCACCGCGGACGGCGTGACCGTGCCGCAGCCGTCGGAAAATTTCCTCGACCGCGCGCTGCATGAGCTGAAATCCTGCGTCACGTCGTATTTCGTGGATTACAATGCCTTGGGCGATGTGTACGATGCCAGCGAGGACGTGCTGGAAGTGTGGATTCTGACCGGCCGTGACCAGTCTACCGTCCTCAAAACCATGGTTGATGACACCTTCACACCGTCTACCGGCATTCCCGTCAACGTCATGCTGGTTGACCCGAACGCGCTGCTGAACGCCGTCGTCGCGGGCAACGGCCCGGATGTCGTCATTTCAACCGACAGCTGGAACCCCGTCAACTACGCGCTTCGCCACGCGGTGGAGGATTTGACGCAGTTCGATGATTTACAGGAAGTCCTCGACCAATTCTACCCCAGCGCCTACGCCGCGTTCAGCTTCAACGGCGGTCTGTACGCGCTGCCGGAGACGCAGCTGTGCTCGATTCTCTTCTACCGCAGCGACATTCTGGAAGAATACGGGCTGTCCGTCCCGGAAACGTGGGATGATTTGATTGCCATGCTGCCCACCATTCAGGGGGCGAACATGTCCGTCGGTATCCCCTACCCCGACATTGCCGCCCCGAATCTCTCTTCTTATTACGCCATGCTCTACCAGCTTGGCGGCGCGCTCTACAACGATTCGGCGACCCACACCACCATCAACAGCGAAGCGGGTGTGCAGGCGTTTGAGCGCTACACCAGCCTCTACAATGACTACGGTCTGCCGACCATCTTCGACTTCGTGAGCCGCTTCCGCTCCGGCGAAATGCCGCTTGGCATCTTCGATTACACGACGTTCAACACCCTGACCGTCTCCGCGCCGGAAATCCGCGGCCTGTGGGACATTGCGATTCTCCCCGGCACTTCCCGCACGGCAGAGGACGGCAGCACCTATGTGGACCACTCCGGGCATTCGCAGGGCGCCTGCTGCATGATGATTGCCACCGACAGCGAAACGACAAAGCAGAATGCGTGGCAGTTCATGAAGTGGTGGACGTCCACCGACGCGCAGGTGCGTTTCGGACGCGAGATTGAAGCCGTCTTGGGTTCGTCCGCACGCTACGCCACCGCGAATATCGCCGCCATCGAGCAGCTTTCCTGGTCAGAAGCTCAGCTGAAAGTCATTCGCGAGCAGATGACGTGGGCAGTCGGCTTCCGCGAAGTCGCCGGCGGCTACTACACCACGCGCCACATGACCAACGCCGTGCGCAAAGTGACCAACGACAAGACCGACCCGCGCGAAACCCTGCTGGATTACGCGCGCACCATCAACGAGGAAATCAATAAGAAGCGCTTGGAGTTCGGTCTGCCGATCGACGAAGAGACGCCCTGAGCGAAAGGAGGAAGCATTCGTCATGACCGCGTTCTGGAAAAAGTACTTTGCGCTGAGACAGCGCAATGCGCGCATCGCGTGGGACAGAGCGAAGCACATGAAGTTCTGCTATGCGTTTCTGGCGCCCTACGCCCTGCTGTTTCTGACCTTCTACATCCTCCCGATGCTCATCTCCATCTACTACTCCTTCACCTACAACAACATTCTGGAGCCCGCGCGCTTCATCGGGATGGACAACTACATCACCCTGATTTTGAAGGATGATGTTTTCCTGACCGCCGTGAAAAACACGTTCCTGCTGGCAGTGATTACAGGGCCTGTGGGCTACATCATGTCGTTCTGCTTCGCGTGGCTCATCAACGAATTGCCGCGCTGGGTGCGCACGATTGCCGTCGTCATCTTCTACGCGCCGTCCATTGCGGGCAATGCCTACTACATCTTCTCTATCATCTTCCGCGGCGACGCGTACGGCTACCTGAACGCCATCCTGATGAAGCTGGGCATCCTCAACGCCCCGATTCTCTGGCTGACGACGCCGGATTACATCATGCCGGTCATCATCATCGTCACGCTGTGGATGAGCATGTCCACGGGTTTCCTTTCCTTCGTCGCAGGTTTGCAGGGCGTTGACCGCTCGCAGTACGAGGCGGGCTATGTGGATGGCATCCGCAACCGCTGGCAGGAGCTGTACTACATCACCCTGCCGAACATGAAGCCGATGCTGATGTTCGGCGCGGTCATGTCCATCACGTCCGCGTTCGGCGTGTGTGACGTGCCGATGGCGCTGGCGGGCTTCCCCTCCACCGATTACGCCGCGCACACCGTCGTCACCCACCTGTTCGACTATGGCTTCACCCGCTTTGAAATGGGCTATGCCTCCGCCATCGCCACCTTGCTGTTCCTGGTGATGATTTTGTGCAACAAGCTGATTCAGAGCGCTCTGAGGAGGATTGGCACATGAGTACCATCAATGTCCGCAGCTACAAAGGTCCAGTCAGACCGGACGGCACGCCGATTGAACTGCCGCAGAAGGTACTGAAGCTGACGAAGAAGTCGAACATGCGCCACAAGAAGCCGAACCGCTCCCGCGTGGGCGACTTTCTGGTGGGGCTGCTGCTGTTCCTCGTCGCGTGTGCAATGGCGTTTCCGCTGGTGTTCGCCATTTCGTCCTCGCTGAAACCGTTGGATGAGCTGTTCCGCTTCCCGCCGACGCTCTTCCCGCGCCACCCCACCATCGACAACTTCTCTGACCTTCTCGTCACGATGGGGCAGAGCTGGGTTCCCTTCTCGCGCTACATCACCAACACCGTCGTCATCACCCTCGTGGGTACATTGGGGCATCTGCTGATTGCGTCCCTCGCGGCGTATGTGCTGGCGAAGTACGATTTCCCGCTCGGCAAGCAGTTTTTCGCCCTTGTCGTGACGGCGCTGATGTTCAACGGCTACGTCACCGCGATACCGAACTACCTGACCATGACGCGCCTGAACCTTGTCGATACGCACTGGGCGGTCATCCTGCCCGCGTTCGCCGCGCCGATTGGGCTGTTCCTGATGAAGCAGTTCATGGAAGGGCTGCCCATGTCGCTGATTGAGTCCGCAAAAATCGACGGTGCAAAGGAATTCCGCATTTTCTGGACGATTGTCATGCCCAACGTCAAGCCCGCGTGGCTGACGCTCATCATCTTCTCCGTCCAGAACCTCTGGAACGCCAAAGCGTCCGCCGTCATCTACTCCGAGGCGCAGAAGACGCTCGTCTACGCGCTCCAGCAGATTCAGGCGGGCGGCATTGCCCGCACGGGTCAGGCGGCGGCGGTTACGGTCGTCGTCATGGCTGTGCCGATACTGATTTTCATCCTCAGCCAGAGCCAGATTCTCGAAACGATGGCGACATCCGGTCTGAAAGATTAAGAGAGGAGGACGCCGATGAACCGCATGGTTTCCCGTCTCTGCGCCTGTCTGGTTGCGTTCTTCCTCTTCGCCGCGCTCTGCGGCGGGATGGTCGCGCGCGCCGCAGACGGCTTTGACTACAATTACACCTACACCTACGATTACTGGGGCGACGAACGCCAGTCGCCGGATGCCTACCGCACCAGCGCCATGCTGTCCAGCGTCTCCCTTGGGCTGGAAACGCCGATGCGCACCCCGCGCGGGCTGACCGTCTCCGGCAATGACATCTACATCGTCGATACGGGCAACAACCGCATTCTGCAAGTCGCCCGCAACGGCGAAAACTTCACGCTGACCCGCGTGATTTCCGAAATTTCCGGCGACATCACCCCGAATACGCTCTCCGCCCCGCAGGATGTGTTCGTCATGGCGGACGGCACGCTGTTCATCGCCGACACGAACAACAACCGCATCCTGAAAGCAGACCGGAATTTGAATCTGCTGAGCGTCTTCACCCGCCCGACGGACGCGACCTTCGACCAGTCGATGGCGTTTCTGCCGACGAAACTCGTCTGCGACACGACCGGACGCGTCTTCTGCCTCGCGCAGAACGTCAACCGAGGCCTCATGAAGTACGAGGCGGACGGCACGTTCACCGGCTTCATCGGCGCGAGCGAAGTGAAGTACACATGGTACGAGCTGGTGTGGCGGCTGCTCTCCACGAAGGAGCAGCGCGCACAGCAGGCATCCTTCGTTCCGACGGAATACAACAACATTGCGCTGGATTCGGAAGGCTTCTTCTTCGTCACCACGCAGACCTTCGATTCCAACGAGCTGACCTCCGGCGCGGCGAAACCCGTCCGCCGCCTGAATGCCATCGGCACGAACATCCTGATTGAAAACGGCACGAGCCACGTCATCGGCGACCTGCAGTGGGCGCGCGGCGACAAGAACATCACCAACTCCGGTCCCTCGAAGTTCGTGGATGTGACCGTGCTGGACAACGACATCTATTCCGTCATGGACAAGACGCACAACCGCATCTTCACCTACGACAAGCAGGGCAACCTGCTCTGGGCGTTCGGCGGTGTGGGCAACATGGACGGATACTTCCTGAATCCCGTCGCTTTGGAGCATCAGGGCTATGACCTGCTGGTGCTGGACAGTCAGGACTGCTGCGTGACCGTGCTGACCCCGACAGAATACGGCAAGCTGGTCTACAAGGCGACCGAGCAGTACCACGCGGGCGAATACGCCGCTTCTGCCGACACTTGGCGCGAGGTCATGAAGCGCAACGGCAACTATGACCTTGCCTACATCGGCATCGGGCGCGCGCTTTTGCAGCAGAAGCAATACAAAGAAGCCTGTGACTATTTCGCCATGGCGCGCGACAGCCGCAATTACTCCGAGGCGTTCCGCTACTACCGCTCCGAGTGGGTAGAGCAGAACATCGGGTGGATTTTCGGCATCGTCGCGGTGCTGCTGGTCGTTCCGATGGTCATCGGGCACATCCGCAAGATAAAGTGGGAGGTGGACAACGCATGACGCTCGCAGCAAAGCTAACCGACAAGCAGAAGTGGCAGCGCCTGCTGTCCTCCCTGCGCTATTCGCTCTACGTTATCTTCCACCCCTTCGATGGCTTCTGGGATTTGAGCCGCGAAAAGCGCGGCAGCCTCGGCGCGGCGAACATCATCGTGTTTCTGGTGCTGCTTGTCCGCCTGCTGTCCATGCAGTTCACGCCTTTCCTGTTCATGAACGTCTACTGGCCGAGCGTGAACATCATCCAGCAATGTCTCGCCGTCCTCCTGCCGCTTTTGTTCTTCGTGGCGGGCAACTGGGGGCTGACGACGCTGTTTGAGGGCAAGGGCACGTTCAAGGATGTCTACATCGCCACCTGCTACGCGCTGACGCCCTACGTCATCCTGCAAGCGACGATGATTCTCCTCGCAAACGTCATCACCGCCAAGGAAGGCGCGTTCTACTACGTTCTGGAGGGGCTGTCGCTGGGCTGGAGCGGTGTTCTCATCATCTGCGGCATGATGCAGACGCATGACTACTCGCTGGGCAAGACGCTGCTGTTCACCATCATGACGCTGCTGGCGATGGTCGTCATCATCTTCCTGCTGCTGCTGTTCTTTTCGCTCGTTGGCGACGGCATCGGCTATTTCGTCTCCCTCTACAAAGAAGTGCTGTTCCGTCTGTACTGACGAGGAGAAAGTATCCATGAAACGACGCATCCTTGTGCGGATCGTGCTGGTTCTGATTCTTCTTCTGGCACTTTATCCGCTGACGAAATTCGTCATTCTTCCGCTCTTTGACACCTCCGGCGAGCTGGAAGGGCACGACGTGCCGCTTTACGGCTACTCAGAGCCCGACACGCCAATGGTCATGGAGAATGACGCTCTCCGCTTTGAGCTTGACCCGGCGACGACCCACTTCACCCTCACCGACAAGCGCACCGGGCACGTCTGGCTGTCCTCGCCTGATAACGCGGACAGCGACCCGATTGCCCTGCCGGTGGAAAAGAACAAGCTGAACTCCACCTTGAGCCTCACCTACGCCGCCTCCACCGGCATGACCACCCAGTTCACCTCGCAGGAACACAGCATTTCAAACGGGGTCTACGAAGTGCTGATGCAGGAGGATGGCAGCGTCCGCGTGAACTACTCCGTCGGACGCGTGCAGCGGTCTTTCCTCATGCCGACTGCCATTGGCGACGCGCGAATGCAGCAGTTCATGGAGAAAATGACCTCCAAGCAGAAGAAGGACATCAAAGAATACTACCGTGAATACAATATTGACAAGCTCCGCAAGACTGACGACAAGGCCGCTTTGCTCGCCGCCTACCCCGATTTGGCGGAAGAGCACGTCTGGGTGCTGCGCGACGGCACAAAGGATCACCTGAAGCAGCGCTGCGAAAGCATCTTTGCCGAAGTGGGCTACACGGCGGAGGATCTGGCATACGACAACAGCCGCATCGTGCAGGCGGGCAGCACCATCGCCAAGGCCGTTTTCAACGTCTCGATGGTATTCCGTTTGGACGGCAGCGACCTTGTTGTCGAAGTACCGCTGGATGACCTTGCTTACGACGTGGATTATCCGCTGACGAGCCTGACGCTGCTTCCGGCTTTCGGCGCGGGCGGCACGGCGGATGACGGCTTCCTGTTCGTCCCCGACGGCAGCGGCGCGATTATCCGCTTCAACAACGGCCGCGTTTCCCAGCGCGCCTACTACGCCAACCTCTACGGCTGGGACTGGGCGTCCATCCGCACGCAGGTGACGAACGAAACGCGCATCAACTTCCCGGTTTTCGGCGTTTCGGGCGACAGCGGGTCATTCATCTGCATTCTGGAGGACGGCGCATCGTGGGCGGGCATCGGTGCGGACATTGCCGGCCGCCTGACCTCCTACAACACCGTCAACGCAACGTACACCATCGTCCACGGCGACGCCTACGACGTTTCCGAGCGCACGAACAACGCCGTCTACATGTTTGAAACGGCGCATCCGACGGGCTTCATCCGCCAACGCTACCGTTTTCTGCCCGAATCGGGCTACATGGACATGGCGGCGTCCTACCGCGACTACCTGACCGCAAAGTACCCGAATTTTGCCGCACAGACGGTGGATGCGGACGCGCCGCTGAGCATCGAACTGATTGGCGCAATTGACAAGGTGCAGCAGGTGGCGGGCGTGCCCACCAGCGTCCCGATTGCCATGACGACTTATGCGGAAGCGAAAGACCTCCTGCGCGAGCTTGTCACCCGCAATCTGGCGCAGAACATGTCGATTCGCTACGCCGGATGGATGAACGGCGGCATGAATCAGCAGCTGCTGTCCTCCGTCCGCCTGATTCGGCAGCTGGGAACGCAGGAGGAGCTGTTCTCCTTCGCACAGAATGCCGCGATTGCGGGTGTGCCGCTCTATCTGGACGGTTTGACGGCTTTCGCGCGCGACAGCGGCCTGCTGGAGGGTTTCATTGCCTTCCGCGACGCTGCCCGCTTCACCACGCGTGAAGAAGCGGAAATCCCCGAATACAGCCCAATCTGGTACGGCGCGAACGACGACCGCGACACCTACTACCTCGTCAAGCCCGCCATCGCCATGCGCAGCGTCAACACCTTGGTGGACGCGGCGGCTTCCTACGGCGCAGGCGTTTCCTTCCGCGACATCGGGTACATGCTCTCCGCTGATTACGACAGCAAAAACCACACGACCCGCGAAGCCGTGCTGCATCAGCAGGCGGAAAAGCTCGCTGAACTCAAGGCATCCGGGCGCGACGTGATGATTCGTCAGGGCAACGACTACGCCGCGGTTCAGGCGACGCTCATCACCGACATGGACTTCGACGGCGGACAGTATTCCATCATCGACGAGTACGTCCCCTTCTACCCGCTGGCGCTGCACAGCCGCGTATCCTACACGGGCGCATCACTGAATCTGGCGGATGACGCGGAGGAAGTCCTCCTGCGCAGCGCGGAAGTGGGCGCGGGTCTGCAATACACGCTGACCGCCCAGAGCGCGCGCGTTTTGCAGGATTCCACCTACTCCGAGTTCTACGGCGCGGACGCGTCGCTCGTGCTGGATGACATCACCGCACAGGTCGCGCAGTACCGTCAGACGCTTTCGGGCATCTTCAATCAGGAAATGACAGGCCATGAACGCGTCGGGAACGTCACCATCACGACTTACGCAAACGGCACACGCGTCTACGTCAACTTCGGCTATACCGACGCGGCGGTGGATGGCATCACCGTTCCCGCCCGCAGCTATGCAGCGCAACAGGAGGTGAGCAAATGAGCGGCAAACGCATTTCCATTCGTGCGCGCCGAGCAGTATCCGGCTATCTGTTCATTCTGCCCTTCATCATCGGCTTCCTGTGCTTCATGCTGCTGCCGCTGGTGGATTCATTCTGGATGAGCCTGTGCCGCGTGGACGTGACCGCCGGGCAGGGCTTCCAGACGACCTTCATCGGGCTGGACAACTACATCCGCGCCTTCACCATTGACCCGGAGTTCAACAAGCTGCTCAGCGAAGAAATCGGCGTGATGGTCACGCACACCATTGCGATTCTCGTTGTGTCCTTCGTCATTGCCATCGTACTGAATCAGGAATTCAAAGGGCGCGCATTCGTCCGCGCTATCTTCTTCCTGCCCGTTATCCTCTCCAGCGGCGTTCTCATCGGCTTGGAGACGGACAACACCCTGATGGCGGGAATGCAGCAGATGATGGCGGAGTCCTCCCCGTTCACGCTGTCCGAGTCGCTGATGAAGATTCTCAAACTCACGGGCATCGGCAGCGACGTGCTGGACATCGTCTTTTCCCTGATTGACGAAGTGTACGACATTGTGATGGCAAGCGGCATCCAGATTGTCGTTTTCCTTTCCGGTCTGCAGAACGTTCCGCGCAGCCTGTACGAAGCGGCGGATGTCGAGGGCTGCTCGAAGTGGGAAGCCTTCTGGACGATTACCTTTCCGATGGTCTCCCCCCTGCTGATTGTCAACATCATCTACACCATCATCGACTTCTTCATGAAGACAGACAGTGAAGTCATGAAGAAAATCAATGAAGAAATGACGCTGAAATACAACTACGGCTTCTCCTCCGCGATGGCTTGGGTGTATTTCGCCATCACGATTGTCCTCATCGGCGCAAGTGCCCTGATGCTGAAAGGAGTGGTGAGCAGCGATGAGTAAGCAGACCGTGACCCATGCTCATCCCAGCGGCAGCTTCTGGGCGCGCAACCGCAAGTCCGGCGGATATCTGCTCCGCAAGACGGTGCGGCGCAAGGGCTATCAACTGATTCGCTTCCTGCTGCTGTTCGGGCTTTGCTTCATGATTATCCAGCCCCTGCTGGACAAGCTGAGCGTCTCGTTCATGGCGGAGCGCGACCTGTACGACTCCACGGTCATCTCGATTCCGCGTCACCTGACGACGGCGAATTACTCCCTCGCCGCCAGCAAAATCCTGCTGAATTACGGCACGACGTTCCTGAACACGCTGATCGTCTCCCTCGCGGTGTCGGTGCTGCAAATTGCCGCCTGCACACTCGTGGGCTACGGCTTTGCGCGTTTCGAGTTCCCGTTCAAGAAGTTCTGGTTCGCGGCGGTCATCATCACCGTCATCATTCCGCCGCAGACGATTTCGTCCTCGCTTTACCTGCACTTCAACTTCTTCGACATCTTCGGCATTTTCAAGGCGACGACGGGCAGCAGCCTGAATCTGCGCGGTTCGCCCATCCCCTACGCGCTCATGTCCGCAACGTGCATGGGGCTGAAGAACGGGCTGTACATCTACATGATTCGCCAATTTTTCACCGGCATTCCGAAGTCGCTGGAGGAAGCGGCGTATGTGGACGGATGCAGCATCTTCAAGACGTTCTGGCGGGTGATTCTGCCCGACGCCGTGCCGATTCTGGTCTCCTGCTTTCTGTTCTCCTTCGTCTGGCAGTGGACGGACACGTTCTACTCCAAGCTGTTCTTGGGGAACATCAAGCTCCTGAGCCTTGAAGCCTCTACCGTCGCCGACCGCCTGAACAGCTACGTTTCCATTCAGCTGGGGCTTTCCGGCGGCGCGTCGATGGGCTATCAGCAGCAGATGGTTTCGACCGCCACGCTGATGCTCGTTGCCCCCCTGCTCGTCCTCTACCTCTTCGCCCAGCGTTCCTTCGTCGAATCCATCGCCGCAAGCGGCATCAAGGGGTGACAAGGGAGAATGAAACGGGACGAAGTCCCCTCCCTTGACCCTTCCGCGCGATTGAGTTGGTGACACTGGCATACAGTGTCCGCGTGTTTATCCACAGGTTAGGCACACTATCCACGGTTTCCAAGCAGCGGGCTGTGCCTGCCGCTCTGAACCCAACCCGCTGCGGCGCCGAAGGTTTCCAAAGGGCGATCGGAAAGCCCTTTGGTCGCCTCCGCAGAGGCGATTCCCCCTGCTGCAAGAAAATCCAGCAGCGGATAAACCCAAAGCCGCGGCGAATCCCCCACGATCCTATGACCCGCTGGTCATAAAATAAAAGGAGGCAATCTCATGAAACGGTACCTTGCTCTGTTTCTCTCTCTGGTGATGATTCTCTGCGCCCTGCCGCTGGCAATCGCAGAAGATGTCGAAAACCTACGAGGATGACGGCATCGTCATCTACCGCGACGCGGACGGCAACGTCATCGACCTCGGCGGCATGGAAATCACCGTCTGCGACTGGTGGTCTTCCGACTGGCACGACGACGAACCCACCACGGCGGCGGGCGAAGCGACCTACGACTACCGCACTTGGCTGGAAGAGACCTACAACTTCAAGATTGTGCAGCGCAACGCCACGACTTGGGACGACTCTCCCTCCGACTTCACCAACTTCGCGACCACGGGCGGCGACGAGAACTATGTTTGGATTCTCCGCGCCGGCGCGTACCTTGCGCCTTTCAAGGCGGGTCTGTTCTACGACCTGTCCACGCTGGACTGCCTGAACTTCTCCGACGAGAAGTGGAACGGCACGGTTACCGGTCTGCTGAGCAAGGACGGCGGCATCTACGGTATGCGCCCCGAAAAGGCTGAACCCCGCAAGGGCGTGTTCTTCAACAAGCGCCTGCTCAACGATGCCGGTGTTGACCCCGAAGAGATCTACGACCTTCAGGCAAAGGGCGAATGGACGTGGGAAGCCTTTGAAGCGCTCTGCGAAAAGCTGACCCGCGACACCGACAACGACGGCGTGATTGACCGTTATGCCATGATGTCCTTCTCCTCTCACCTGCTTCCCGCCGCCCTCGTTTCCAACGGTGCTGGCTTCGTTCAGGTGGATGAAAACGGCAAGTACTACAACGCGGCGGAAACCGATGCTTTCCTCGAAGCCATGAACTGGGTCATGGACATGGTGTCCAAGTACGAAATGAAGGCGCCCGAAGGTGCGGAATGGAACTACTTCGAGAGTGCGTTCATCAACGGCGAAGTCGCCCTGCAGGTGCATGAAGACTACTTCGCTGGCTCTCTGGCAAACATGGAAGACGACTATGGCTTCGTGTTCTTCCCCAAGGGCCCGCGCGCCAAGACCTACCTCTACGCGCCTTCTGACAACATCATGGTCATCCCGGCTTGCTACGACGCGGATCGCGCGTGGAAGATTGCCTTCGCTTACAACCTCTTCACCAACCCCACCCCCGGCTACACCGACAGCGACGACTGGAAGAACGGCTACTATCAGAAGTACCGCGACGAGCGCGCCGTGGACGAGACCATCACCATGATGCGTGAGCCGGAGCATCAGTTCGTCTGGTATTCCGACATGGTGACCGGCTACGACCTCGGCAGCCAGTACATCTGGGACGTGTACGCGCAGGCGACCACCCCCGCTGAAAAGGCAGAATCCATGCGTGGCACTTGGCAGGCGTACATCGACGAAGCCAACGCAAACTAACCCCGCAAAAACGGGTCGAGAGAAGCAATTCTCTCGACCCTCTTCGTTTTTTTTTGGGGGACCCAAGGGGCGCTGCCCCTTGACCCTGCCAAAGGGTCTTCGACCCTCTGGACTCCCATTCGCGCGATTCAGTTGAGCGCATTTTCATGCTATCCCCGCGTGTTGATCGGGGAAACGCAAGGGAGTTCCTCCCTTGACCCTTTCGCGCGATGCAGTTGGTGACTTCTGCTTACTTCTTCCGCGTGTTTATCCAAGGGACGGAGAAGCTCAGTGCCGCCCAAAGCCCCCAAACCCATTCGAGTTTCCCACAACCGTGCTGCTCTGCGTCACCGTCGCGCTGTTTGAGCCAATCGTCACCGTGTACGTTTCGCCTACCACCAAATCCGCGCTGGAGAACACCACGCTGTTCGCGCTTTTCACCGTCACGCCCGTGTACAGCACATTGCCTTGGCTGTCCGTGATGGTAATCGTTTCGCCCGCGCCGAAGCTGTTCATCGTCACAAGGAACGCACACTGCGTGGACGTGCTGCCAAAGTTCTCCGTCATACTGCTCGTGCCCAGCGCAATCAGCGTACCGCCGGCGATGACGCCTGCTCCGCCGTTTTCCGTGCCAATGTCCAGCGCGCCGTTGCCGCCATTGGACGGGCCGTTGATGGTAATGTCGCCGCCCTCCACGCGCAGGTCACCGTTGGAATCCAGCCCGTCTCCATCCGCATTCACCGTGATTTTGCCGCCCGTAATCAGCAGCACCGGCTGCTCGTCGGTCGTGTCATCCGTGGTCGTGCTGTCTGCCGCGTCCTGCCCCGGCATGGTCGGCGGATTGCCGCTGGGCGCATTGCCGTCCGGCAGGGTCTGCATATTGCTGTTATCCGGCGGGGTCATGTCGCCACTATGATAGTTCGTGTCATTGCGCCGTCCGCCGAAGCTGCCGCCCATGCCGCCGCGTCCGCCGCCGAAGCCTCCGCCAAATCCACCGCTGAAGCCGTCCGATCCGCCGTTCGCGTTGATGCCGTCATCCGTCGCGGTTATGTCCAGTTCACCGCCTGCCAGCGTAATCTGATTCGCTTCCAGACCCTCATAGGAGGTCAGCACGGTGATTTTGCCGCCCAGCACGGTCAGGGAAAGCGCCGCATGAGCGCCATCGTCGCCCGTGCTGAGGATGCATTCGCCGCCGGAAATCGTCATATCGCCATTGGTGTGCAAGGCGTCGTCCTGCGCGTCAATCGTAATCGACCCACCGGAAATCATCATCGCTTTGCCTGCTTTCAATCCCTTGCAGCTCGCGCTGTTATCGTCACTGGCGGAATTGTCGAAGTCCCACCAGTCGCGCATGTTGTCGGTTTTCTGCTGCGCGTTTGCGCTTCCACCGCCGCTGATGATGGAAATCACGCCGCCCGTCACTGTCAGCGTCGTTTCCGCCGACACGCCGTCGCCCGCGCTGGTGATGATGATTTCGCCGTCCTCAATGGTCACGAAGCCCTTTTCCTCGTTCTCCGTCTCGTCGCTGGTGATGCCGTCCTTGCCGGATGTGACCGTCACCGTACCGCCGGAGACGGTCACGCTATTCTTGCCCTTGATGCCGTGCCCCAGTGCAGTCACGCTGATATTGCCGTTCTTGATTTTCAGGTCTTTCGTGCAGTGGATGCCGTTGTTAAGGTAGCCCAGCACGGTCAGGCTGCCCTTGCCCTTGATTTTCAGGTCAGCCTTGCTTTGCAGCGCGCCGCCGGATGCTTCTTCGCTCTCCGTGGCAGTGGCAATGTCCACTTTCTCGCCGGATTGCAGGACGTTCGTCGTGCCTTCTGACAGTTCAATGGTCACGTCGTCGGCGGTGGCAATTTGAATCGCCGCGCCGGTGCTGTTCTTGATGCTCACGCCGCCCAACACAAGGGTAATTTTCGCGTTCTCGGCGCTTTCGACAATGAGCGCGCCGTCGTCAAGTGTCCCGGCGATTTGGTATGTGCCCGCTTGGGTGATGGTGACGGTCTGACCGTCGATGCGGACAGATGCGTCGGTGGATGTGCTCCCATCAGGGGAGAGGGTAATGTTCCCATCGGCGAGGGCTGACCCTGCAAGCAGCAGAGTCGCGACTGCCATCATACTGATTAGCCACTTTTTCATGATGATGAACCTCCTTGTTACAGGTTTACATCCTCTAAATTGCCATTTGGTTATTGATAGCTTTTATTTGGCTGCCGAATGTGGAATTACAGGCTGTCCTTATCCCCCGGATTCGTGAAGAGAATCGGGAGGTTGCCGTTGCGCTCGCGAAGGTCGTCCAGCAGCGCTTTCGAGGGGACGGCGCTCGGCAGATTCACTTGATAGGTCAGTTCAAACAGCGTACCCATGCTTTCAGTGCGTACCTTTTCCAGCGTCGCCGTCACATGGTGCGCGCGGAAAACGTCGGGCAGTGCGGTTTCGTAGTCCACATCTTCCGGCACGGTGATGCGCAGGACTTTCGCGTTCTCCGGCATTGCGCCGAAGTGCAGTTTCGTCAGCGCCAGCACGGCGGCAGCGGCCAGCAGGAAGAAAACTACCGCCACGCCGAGCATTCCCATGCCCATTGCAAGGCCTATCGCGACAGCGGTGAAAATCGCCGCGATTTCACGCGCCGTACCGGGCACGGAGCGGAATCGCACGAGCGCGAACGTCCCGGCGACCGCCAGCCCCGTGCCGATGCTGCCGTTGACCATCATAATCACCAGCGCGACCGACATCGGCAGGAGCGCCAGCGTCAGCGCGAAGGACGCGGTGTGCCTGCAGCCGCGCGTGAACACCAGCGCGGTCAAAATGCCCAGCACCAGCGCCGACGCCAGACACAGCAGCAGCGCGGAGACAGTCAATGGTGTGGGCAGAATCGAGGTCAGCAGCGAATCAAGACGCATGTTCAATTTCTCCTTCGTTGTTCCGTTTGTGCGCCATCGGGCGAATATCCGGCGTGCGGCGCGCAAGGTGGTTCAAATAGCATGTGCCGTACTTGGAGAACGACGACATGTAGATTTTGTGTCGACTCAATAGCCGCGCCAGCCATAGCGGGGCGGCGTTTGCGAGCTTGACTTCCAGAATCACGGGGTCGTCGGGGCAAATCAGTGTCCCCGCGTCATCCGTGAAACAGTCAAGGCGCGTTGTGCGGTAGCGCAGGTGCGTATCCAGCGTCACCCGCAGCGCCGGGTCATCCAGCCCGTACAGCGCCACGCGTTCATAGGCGAGGAACACTTTCGGGCGAATCGGATGCTCCGACAAATACCGATGCAATTCGCGCTGAATCTGCGGATTTTCGCCGTCCAGCGTTTCGCCGCGCAGAAAGCGCCGCATGTCGTCCGGGCTGACCGCAATCCGCCGCTTGTAGACCACGCCGCTGTACTTTTTCTTCAGTTCCGCGAAAATCAGCGTGTCCTCCATCGGCGTACCATAGGCGCGAAGCCGAAATTTCACCTTGTACTTCGGTCTCTGAATCGACCTGCGGATCAGCGCATAATCATCGGTGTCATAATACAGATTGCGGATGGTATGCTGCCCGTACTGGTCAACCGCCATATACCCTGCGGTCAAATCCCGCATCAGTGCCTCCGCCTGCGCATGGGTGAGGACGAATTTCTTTTCCACCCGTTCAAAGGAACACTGAACGCCCGCCATCAGCGCTCACCTCCGTTCGTTTTGCTTGCAGAAATGATGATACTGCCCTTCTGTGTCCGCAAAAGGTTCGCTATGTGAAGGTTCTATGAAAAAGCGCGTTCTCCTGCCTTGCGGCGCGGCAAAAAATGCAGTATACTAAGGATAAACAATCACACGAGGAGGCTTTTCTCATGAACGTATCTGCCCACCGCGCCTTTTCCTTCCTGCGCACTTACGGCTATGAGCGTGTCAGCTGTTCCAAGGAGGAGCGAACCGTTGCCGAAGCGCTGCTGAACGAATGCACGTCGCTCGGCGTTTCCGCCCAGCTGGAGGAGTTTACCGTTCCGTGCGGGCGCGTGTCTCACGCGCTGCTGCGGGTCACGTCGCCCTACGTCAAGGAGTACGAGGTCACGGGCTACGAGCGCGCTGCCTCCACCCGAAGGCGGTCTGGAAACGGAGTTCCTGTATGTCGAGAATGCCGACGAAGTGCTGCTGGAACGGGCGAAGGGCAAAATCGTCCTCGTGAACGGCTATCTGAACCGCGCGACCTACGAGAAGCTGCGCAAGGCGGAAGCCGCGGCAATTCTGACCTTCACCGGGCGCACGATTGACCGCGAGAGCGAAAGCGACCTGAACCGCTGCAAACTGTGCGAGACGCTGACGGAGCCATTCGGCGCGGTTTCCGTGCTGAACATGCGCGCCGCCTCCGCCGCTGAAATCGTCCGCCGCGGCGCAAAGACGGTGCATATCGAGCTGACCGGCGAATGCTATGACGGCACAAGCCAGAACGTCTGCGCAACCATTCCCGGCACGGACAAGCCCAGCGAAGTCATCACCCTCGGCGGGCATTACGACAGCGTGTATTTCTCTTCCGGGGTGCATGACAACCTGTCCGGCAGCGTCATCGTGCTGGAACTGCTGCGGTATTTCGCCGCCCATCCGCCGCGCCGGACACTGCGCTTCTGCTGGTTCGGCTCGGAAGAGCAGGGGCTGCTCGGCTCGAAGGCGTATGTCAAGGCGCACGCGGATGAACTCAAGGCCTGCGTTGCCATGCTCAATTTCGACGTCGCCGCGCCGACCCTCGGCTCGAACCACCTCGTCACCCTTGCCACGGATGATGCCCTGCACTACGTCGCGGGCGTTCTGCGCGAAGCAGGCTACGGTGTCCGCGCCAAGCAGGACACCTATTCCAGCGACTGCATCCCCTTCGCGGATAACGGCGTGCCCGCCATCAACCTCGCCCGCTTCGGCGCAAACGGCGCGGACTACATGCATAATCGGCATGACAGCCTGAAGAGCGGGTATCTCGATGAGCACGCGCTGGATATCACCCTCCAGCAGGGCTTTGTGCTGCTTGAGCGGCTGGCAAACGCGGCTTCCTTCCCCATCAAGCGGGAAATCGCCCCCGAAATCCGCCAGAAGGTGGATGAATACCTGTTCAAGGCAAAGAAGGAGTAATCCCCCGATGATAGGACGTTTCGCGCCGACTCCCAGCGGACGGCTGCATCTGGGCAATCTGCTCTGCGCGATGCTGGCGTACCTGTCCGCGCGCAGTCAGGGCGGGCAGTTTCTGCTGCGCATTGAGGATGTGGATATTCCCCGCTGCCCGCGCGCGCTGGCACAGCAGGCGATTGATGATTTGCGCTGCCTCGGCTTTCGCTGGGATGCGCCGCCGCTGTACCAGTCGGCGCGGAGCGGCGTTTATCAGGATGTGCTGAACCGCCTGCGCCGCGAAGGGCATGTGTACCCGTGCTTCTGCACCCGCGCGCAGCTGCACGCGACCGTCGCGCCGAATCTGGGCGACACGCAGTTCATCTACCCCGGCACCTGCGCGCATTTGACCCCGGAGGAAGCTGCCGAACGCGCCCAGACCCGTGCGCCTGCCATGCGTCTGCGTGTGCCGGATGAGACAATCACCTTCACCGACCGCGTTTTCGGGGCGCAGGCGGAGAATCTTGCGCGCGACTGCGGGGATTTTCTCTTGCAGCGGTCGGACGGGCTGTTCGGGTATCAGTTAGCGGTGGTGGTGGACGACGCGCTGTCCGGCGTGACGGAGGTCGTGCGCGGACGAGACATCCTCAGCGCAACGCCGCGGCAGATTTACTTACAGCATCTCTTGGGCTATCCGCAGCCTGCTTATGCGCATATTCCCCTGCTGATGGACGCGCAGGGGCGGCGGCTGGCGAAGCGCGACCGCGATTTGGATCTGTCCGCGCTCTCGAAGCGCTTTTCGCCGGAGGAGATTCTCGGCTTCCTCGCGTGGAGCGCGGGGATTCAGCCGGAAATGCGCCCGACGACGCTGGATGCGCTGATTCCGTTGTTCTCGTGGGACAAAATCCCCCGCACGGATTTGCGCCTGCCCGCCGAAATCTTCCCTGAAGGAGCTTCCACATGACATTTGAACGGATTCCATCTCCGAATCACCCGCTGTACGCCGACGCGATGGCGCTCTACGGGATCAGCTTTCCCGCGCATGAGCAGCGCGAAACGCCCTCGCAGACCGCCATTCTGACCCACCCTGACTATCACTTCACGGCGATTCTGGACGGCAGCGCTTTCGTCGGCGATATGCTCTACTGGGAAACGCCGGATTTCCGCTACATCGAGCATTTCTGCATTCTCCCCGCCCTGCGCGGGCAGCGGTACGGTTCGCGCGCGCTGTCGATGCTGCCCTGCGACCGCCCGGTAATTCTGGAAATTGACCCGCCTGTGGACGAAATCGCCATCCGCCGCAAGGGCTTCTACGAACGCTGCAGCTTCACAGCGAACCCGTATCCGCATGTGCATCCGGCGTACCACAAGGGCGTTCATGGGCATGATTTGCTGCTGATGTCGCGCCCCGATGGACTGACGGATAAGCAGTGCCGCGCGTATCAGGCGTATTTGGCGGATGTCGTGATGCGGAATGCGTATTGACCGCAAGAGTGCAAACCAAATCAAGCGAAGTCCGCCCACGCTGTGCTATCCTATTCACAGCGAAAGGAGCGAAGGACGATGGAAAACTGGTCACAGAGCATTCAGCAGACGATTGACATCATTGACCGCTGCATCCGCCAGCAGGAGGACGAAGCACTGACCCTGCGGGCGCTGTCCGCCGCATTGGGGTACTCCGAATCGTATGTGTCGCGGAAGTTTCGGGCGCTGTCCGGCATGTCCCTGCGCGATTATCTGCGCTTCCGGCATCTGGCGTTTGCCCTGCGGGATGTCCGCGACACGTCGGATTCCCTGCTGGAAATCGCCGTGCGCTACGGCTTTTCCTCGCACGAGGCGTTCACCCGCGCATTCCGCGCCGCTTACGGCGTGACCCCCAGCGCGTACCGCCTGCACCCGACGGCCGTCGTCCTCCACACCATTTTGAAGCCTTTCGACTGTTATCTGCTTGGCATAGGAGGAACGGGCATGGCAACATCCACCGACCACATCAAGACGTATTTCATCACCATTCCGGCGCACAAGTTCCTGCACATCCGCAACTACGAGAGCATCGGCTACTTCGACTTCTGGCAGAAGCAAAGCCTGATTCCGGGGCAGGACTGGGCGACCATCTGCGGCTTGCTGGAGCGCATCCCCGGCAGCCTCGATCATTTCGGCGGCGACGAGCGCAACGCATCCGCCGGGCAGCTGATGGCGTACATCAACGAACCGACCGGGCGCATTTGCAGCTGGGGGATTCCGCTGGCGGAGGCTTACGGCATTCGCCTGCCCGCGGATTACGCCGGGGATGTCCCCGCGCCGCTCCAGCTCATGGACGTTCCTGAAGGGGAATACATCGTCTTTGAGCACGGCCCGTTCGATTACGAGACGGAGAACACGCAGGTCGAAACCGAAATCGAGCGCGCGATGAAGGACTTCGACTACGCCGCGCATGGGGTTAAGCTGGACACCGCGCAGGGGCGCGTGTTCTACTTCTACCATGACTGCACGAGGTTTTGGAAGTATGTGCGGCCGGTGAAGCGGGTGGAAGATATTTTAGGGCAATAACATTCCCAAAAACGAAGCGGCAGACCGCCATTTTGCAGGGTCTGCCGTTTTGCTTTTTTCCCAAAGACTTCACTGTTCCGTTTTTCCGACCACATACACCGCCAAGTCCATCTCGCCCGCTTTCGTCGCCGCCGTCAGGTCATCATGCAGCCACGAAACGTAATACGGCTGCTCGATGCAGTCATGCAGGAGCTTTTTGATGCACTCAATGTCGTTCACTGTCAGCGAAATTTGCGCGTCCGTCATCAGCTTCGCCGGAGCTAAGACAATCTCGCAGTCGGTGCCGTTTTCGTGGTCATGCAGGGCGATTTTATCCGCGAAGCCCGTCAGAAGCGTGTCGAATGCGTAGTACGCCAGCAGCATTTCTTCCTGATGGATGCCAATCCGCATAAAGACAGCGTCGTCTTCGCGAAACGTCTCCACCCTGCATTCCAGCTTCGGGATGATAGGCACGGTTTAGTCCTCCCCCAGATGTAGATCCTTGAAGTCCCCCAGCTCGCCGCGGCGGAAGTGCTTCCGGCACAGGCTCACATACTGCCCATTGCCGCCGAGGACGACCTGCTCGCCCTCCTGCACCACGCGGCCGTCCACCACGCGGGCGTTGCACGTCGCCTTGCGCCCGCACCAGCAGATGGTCTTGATTTCCTCAATCGTGTCCGCCCACGCCATCAGCCACTGACTGCCCTCGAAGAAATTGTTCTGGAAGTCCGCGCGCAGACCGTAGGCAATTACGGGCACGTCGTAGTCATCGACCATCTCCACCAGCATTTCGACCTGCGCCTTGGTCAGGAACTGCGCTTCGTCGATGATGACGCAGCCATAGCCCTGCGCGTCCGCCGCCGTCACGTCCTCGATGAAGCGGCAGGCGGTTTCCAGCCCGCAGCGGGAGCGGACAATCACCGCGCCGTCGCGGTTTTCGAGCTTCGGTTTGAGCATCAGCACCTTCTGGCCGCGCTCTTCGTAGTTATACTGCACCATGATGGCGTTGGCGGTCTTGCTGGACCCCATGGCCCCGTAGCGGAAATATAATTTTGCCATGATGATTTATTCTCTTCTCTAATTGTATTATATTGTTGCAGAGGATTTCGCCTCTGCGGAGGCGACCAGAGGGCAATGAAAACAGACGAACGTCTGCGGTCGCCCTCTGGACTTCTTCGCACTGCACTCCCATGTTTCTTGATTTTTCATGTTGCAGAGGGAATCGCGCCTGCGGGCGCGACCAAAGGGCTTTCCGATCGCCCTTTGGAAACCTTCGGGTCGCCACTACCGGAGTTGACTTTTTCCGCAGCAGAGGAAATCGCGCCTGCGGGCGCGACGAGGGGGGCTTTCCGATCGCCCCCTCGACCCCTTCGGTTACAGTGCCTTCATCGTGAAGGTGAACGTGTAGGGCTTGTCTGCCGGATAGCAGAACTGCGGCAGGACGGGCGCGCCCCAGCTGTCGTCGCCGCCGATGCCCTTGCGGAACATCGCAACGTCAAGCACCGTGCGTACCGAGCCCATCAGGTCGCTCGGATGGTATGCCGCTTCCAGTTCCTCCGGCAGCCACGGCTGAACGCTCACTTCGAGGTTGTCGCCCGAAATCTCCACGCCGTGACCGTCCGCATCCGTCACCGAAACGACCTGCACGCCCATGCGGTTGCCGCTTTCCTGCGGCTTGCAGTAGCGCGTCATGCCGTCCGCGGCGTTCCAGCTGTGCCAGCCCAGATACGCGCCCTCGCGGCGGTCGATGTAGTTTTCATCCGGGCCGTAGCCATAGCAGCGAACGCGGGTCAGGCGCGGGTCAAGCTGGAAGGACAAGCCCAGTGCGGGCATATCCGGCTGATTCGGCAAGCCGGGCCAGTCCACCGTTACGTCAAGTGCATCCTGCGAATGCACCGTGTAGCGCACCGTGACCGCGAAGTCCGGCAGCATCGGCGTGGTGTAGCGGTAGACGAGCGTCGTTCTGCCCGCTTCCTGCTGGATATCCGCGTCGCTGCACGCGCTGTGACGGCTGATAAGGTGGTACACGCCCTGCTGGATGTTGTTGCCGTTGCCGCGGTCGTTGTCAGTGGATGCGCGGAAGAGGCTCAATTGCGGCGCGCGCAGGAGCGTCTCGCGCCCCAGCCGGTCGCGGAAGGAAATGATGCCGCCGCGCCGCGCCAGCAGCACGCCCAGCCCTTCGCCGCGGAAACCGACGTTGCAGTCGCCAATCACCGGGGCAGGCGCATTGTCCGGCGTTTCCGCCTTCTTCATCGCGCCAAACACGGTCTGTCCGTGGCTGAGCACCGTTCCCGCTTCCAGTATGCCCGTCTTTTCGCGCAGCACAAGGAAGCTCGTTACCACCGTCTGCCCTTCCGGCAGCGTTCCGAACGGCAGGTCAATGTGGACTGATTCGCCCGGCGCAATGTCCGGCAGCAGCGTTTCGCCCGCGCTGATGGGCTTGCGGTCGCACTCCAGCGTCCAGCGGACGTCATAGCCCGTCAGCGTCTGGAACAGGCGGCGATTCTGCACCGTCACGCCCGTTTCGTCCGGCGTCAGGAACACGTCGCGGAACAGGTACCGCACTTCCTGACACTTGCCCGTCTGCGTGCGGTCGCCCAGAATGATGCCGTTGGTGTTGAACTGCCAGTCCGTCGGCTTGTCGCCGAAATCGCCGCCATACGCCAAGCGTTCCTGCCCGTTCGGGGCTTTCACGCGCAGCGCCTGATCCACATAATCCCAGATAAAGCCGCCCTGATACATCGGGTACTTGTCCTCCAGCGCGGTGTACAGGCTCATGCCGCCGCAGCTGTTGCCCATGGCGTGGGTGTATTCGCAGTTGATGAATGGCTTGTCGGGATTGCTTTGCAGATACTCCTCGATGCTCGCGACCCTGCGGTACATGTTGGAATGCACGTCCGTCGTGTCAGGATAGCGCGGATCATTCGCCACGCCCTCGTAATGCACCAGGCGCGTCGGGTCTTCCCGACGATAATACTGGCTCAATTCGTAGAGGTCTTTGCCGCCCCAGCTTTCGTTGCCGCACGACCAGAGCAGGATGCACGGGTGATTCTTGTCACGCTCCAGCATCGCCCGGCCGCGCGCCAGCACTGCCTCCTGCCACTCCGGGCGGTTGTCCGGCACCACCCAGTCGTGCATCGGCTGCCACGAGCCGTGCGTCTCAATGTTCGCTTCGTCGATGACGTACAGCCCATATTCGTCGCACAGGCGGTAAAATTCCGATGTATTCGGATAGTGGCAGGTGCGCACGGCGTTGATATTCATCGCCTTCATGTCGCGAATGTCGCGCATCAGCAGGTCATGCGTCATCACGCGCCCGCGGTCGCAGTCAAATTCGTGGCGGTTGACGCCGTGGAACACGATGCGCTTGCCGTTCAGGCACATGATTTTGTCCTTCATCTCGAACTGGCGGAAGCCCACTTTCGTCCGGCAGACTTCGGTCACTTGCCCCTGCGCATTCGTCAGCACGACGGTCAGCGTGTAGAGATTCGGCTCTTCCGCGCTCCACAGCTTCACGCCGGGAATCTCCGCGCTGACGTAGCTTTCCAGCGCCGTCAGCGGCTTCTCCGCCGTCCAGAGCGTCTTGCCCGCCTTGTCCGTCAGCGTCAGTTTCGCCTTGCCCAGCGATGCGCCCATCACCCGCAGGCGCGTTTCCAGCGTCGCGCGGGTGTAGTTGTCCGTCAGCGGTGTGCGGACGCGCAGGTCGTAGAGATGCGTTTCGGGGTAGAAGTGCAGGGATACGCTGCGGTGGATGCCGCTGAACCGCCAAAAGTCCTGATCCTCCATCCAGCTGCCCGTGCAGCGCTTGAACACGCGCAGCGCCAGCCGATTCTCCCCGACGTGGACGTAGGGGGTCAAGTCGAAGCGGTGCGGTGTGAAGCTGTCCTCCGCATAGCCGACTTCATGCCCGTTGACGTAAACCAGCACCGCCGCTTCCACGCCCGCCAAATGCAGCACGGTACGCTGCTGCACCTGCGGCAGGGACAAAGCAAAGTGTCGGATGCACGTCACCGTCGGGTTGTAGACTTCGCTCACCTGCGGCGCCTGCAAGGCTTCGTGTCCATCCCACGGGTACTGCGTATTGACGTAGTGCGGCGGATCCCACTCCGGCGCTTCCATCTGAAATTCGCACGGCACCTGAATTTCCCGCAGCGTTTCATCCAGCGCGGCGCTCGTCAGCAGCGTGTCCGGCGCTTCCGAGGGATTCATGGCAAAATGCGCCTTCCACGCGCCATCCAGCGATTTCACCAAAGAGGACGCATCCGCGTCTGCCTCCGCCATCGTCGCATAAAAGGCATGATCGGAGCAATCCGGCAGCTCATGGACGCTGAAAATTTCCGGGTTGCTCAGCCAAGCGGTTTCAAATCGTTCTCTTGCAATCTGCTTCATCCGAACTCATCCTTTCATAAGGAATCTTCTCCCTTGATTATAACGAATTGCGCGCGCCTTGTCCAGTCCCGCAAAATAAACTTTTTGCATTCGGCAAAGAACGCGCCGTTTTCCCTTGACAGAAGCATTATTTGATTGTAAAATAGGAAGTGACCGGCTGTGGCGCGTCCGAAATGTTTTTCCAACCGCGCCCGTGCTGTTTTCGATAGACGCCTGATTGCTTTCAAGCGCCTGCGGATTTTCGCCGTTTTCGTGCGGTTTTCGCGGTGCTTCGGCTGTTTGACCAGTCAATGCGGATGGGCAGCGTGCCTGCTGATTCGCCTTTTCGGTGCTTTTCCCCGATTGGGGAGGATGCATCCTTTCCGAAACGCGCCTGTCATCACAAGTGCGCCTGTTTTCATGCGCCCTGCGGTGATATTTCTGACCTCGTATTCCCTTCGTCAGAGCGTTGTTTTTCTGCCTGCTGCGACGATATGTCGTCCTCCGGCAGTGTGTTGACTGATATGGTTTTGCCGTCTGTTCGTCCTGCCTGTCCATGCGGATGCGCGGGATGTTTTCGGACTGCGTGTGTCGAATTTGCAGCGTACAGCCGTATGGGGAAAATCGCTTCCCCGACGGCTTTTTTGCGTCGGTCGCATCAACTTCGCAACTGAATTTTCAGCAAAATTTGAAAGGGGGAAACCATTCAGTGCCAACCATCGTATGGATTCTGATTGTCCTGCTCGTCGGTGCCGGCGGCGGCTTCGCAGGCTACACCTACCGGCAGAAGATGGTCGAAGAAAAGATCAACCGCAGCGAGGAAACTGCCAAGCGCCTGTACGAGGATGCCGTCCGCAAGGCGGATGACTACAAGCGCAAAGCAGACGACTACAAAAAGGAAAAGGTGCAGGAAGCCAAGGCGGAAATTCTCAAGGCTAAGGATGAGATTGACCGCGAAAAGGCGGATAACAACCGCGAGATGAACGAGATTCGTGAACGCCGCGCCGAGGTGCAGCGGAGCGAAAATCGTCTGGTGCAGCGCGAAGCGTCGCTGGACAAGCGTTCGGACAGCCTTGATGACCGCGAGAACGACCTGAAGAAGCGCAGCGACCTGATGGAACGCAAGCAGGAGGACACCGCCCGCCTGCACGATGAGGCGGAAGCCCTTGTCACCAAGCAGAACACAGAGTTGGAGCGCATCGCCTCCATGACGCAGGACGAAGCGAAGCAGATCATCATCGACCGTGTGCAGAAGGAAGCCTTCCACGACGCGGCGGCGTCCGTGCGCGACATTGAAGCGCGCGCCAAGGAAGAAGCCGAGAAAAAGGCGCGCAACATCATCGCGCTGGCAATTCAGAAGTGCGCCTCCGACCATGTGGCGGAAAGCACCGTGTCCGTCATTGCTCTGCCGAACGACGACATGAAGGGCCGCATCATCGGTCGCGAGGGCCGCAACATCCGCGCGCTGGAAACGGCGACGGGCGTGGACATCATCATCGACGATACGCCCGAAGCCGTCATCGTGTCCGCGTTTGACCCGATTCGCCGTGAAATCGCCCGCCTGACAGTCGAACGCCTGATTAACGACGGCCGCATCCACCCTGCCCGCATCGAAGAGATGGTCGAGAAAGCGAAGAAGGAAGTCGAAAACCAGATTCGCGAAGCCGGTGAAGCCGCTGTTTTCGAGACGAATCAGCACGGCATCCACCACGAACTGGTCAAGCTGCTGGGTCGCCTGAAGTACCGCACCTCCTACGGACAGAACGTCCTGAAGCACTCCATCGAGGTCAGCCATCTGGCGGGTCTGATGGCTGCGGAACTGGGCGCGGATGTTCAGCTTGCCAAGCGCGCCGGTCTGCTGCACGACATCGGCAAGGCAGTTGACCACGAAGCGGAAGGCACGCACGTCACCCTTGGCGGCGAACTGGCCCGCAAGTACCACGAGAGCCCCGATGTCGTCCACTGCATCCTCGCCCACCACAACGACGTCGAACCGCAGACGGTTGAAGCCGTGCTGGTTCAGGCGGCGGACGCGATTTCCGCTGCTCGTCCGGGTGCGCGCCGTGAGAGCCTCGAAAACTACATCAAGCGTTTGGAGAAGCTGGAAGAGATTGCAACCTCTTTCCCCGGCGTCGAGAAGTGCTACGCGATTCAGTCCGGCCGCGAAGTGCGCATCATGGTCAAGCCCGACGACGTGACCGACGATGGCACGAAGATTCTCGCCAAGGAAATTGCCAAGCGCATCGAGAAGGAAATGGAGTATCCGGGTCAGATTCGCGTCAACGTCATCCGCGAAACGCGCTCGATGGAGTACGCCAAGTAATTCAAAGCAAAAAGCCCTTTCGTCCGATACGACGAAGGGGCTTTTTCTAATGGCTGAATTTATCATTGCGAATTGCTCATTATTTTCCCCTCACGAAAAAAGGTTCTTCACGGAAACTTGGGGGAAGAGCAGCTTGGGGGCGCGTCTGCGGACGCGCGAAATTACTGGCAGGGACGCTTCGCTGCCTGCACCTTTGTTGAGCGCGTTTGGCATACTGGTCGCCCGTGGAACTGTTGGGGCGTTGCCCCAAACCCCACAAGGGACGCTGTCCCTTGACCCTGCAAGGGGCAATTGCCCCTTGACCCCTCCGCGCGATTGAGTCGGTCGCGCTTTCATGCTCCTTCCGCGTGCAGCTTTTTGGTGCTTCGCCTAAGTCCTTGTTTGCTCCCCACCAACTTTCCGTGAAGAGCCTTATTTTCCCCCCCCCACGAAAAAAGGCCGGCACTCTCGCGTCTGCCTTCTGATGATTCACTTTATCGCTGCTCCGGCTTCGTTTTTTCCACGCTGATGGCCGAAATCGCACAGCTGAGCGTCCTCCCGGTGGACGGGAATTGCAGATAGAACGAGCGCTTCAGGCGGTCGATGATGATGTTCGCCGCGCTTTCGTCGGCGTTGGGCAGGAACATGGCAATCGTGCTTTCGTCCAGCCGGGTAATTACGTCGCCGCGGCGCAGATTCAGCAGCATAATCTTCACCAGGCCGTTCAGTGCAGCTTCCCGCTTCTCGCTCGCCGGGTCAAGCTCCGTCAGCGTCAGGATGCCCAGCAGCGCATGACCGCCGGTGCGCTCCATGCCGCGCCGCTGCAAACAGAACAGCGACCGAAACACGCGCCGGTCGCAGACAATCGCGCGGTTGTTGTCCTCCCCGCGCATCAACTCTTCCTTGAACTGCACCAGCCCCGTCTCTAAGGCACGGCTTGCCCGCTGGATGCGGTCATAATAATCCGCCATCATCTCGTCGCGCGCGGCGCTGTTCAGGCGCGCAGCAAGCTCCACCTGCTGGTCAGCGTCGGTATCGCGCTCGGTCTGGCGCAAGCCCTCAATCAGCCGCTGCTGCAGAGCTTCGTTTGTCGGATCAGCATCAATCGCGCGCCGCACCAGCGCCACATAGCGGTGCACATACCCCCGCCTGCTGCAGCTGCGCCAACCGACTATCCACCGTTTGCAGAAATTGCTGGTGCAGCCGTTCGCTGCGGTTGTAGAGCCACGCGGGCTGCGGCTGCTGATCCGCCAGCAAGCGCCCCTGATACAGCACGAGCATCCGCATGAGCATTTCTTCCGATGGCGTGGCACCCCCCGGCAGCTTCATCCGCGCCAGCATTTCCTCGAATTCCAGCACATCCACCGACACTTCCGGCGGACACACCCAGCGATACCCGCCGCGCACCGTCACCAGACACATTGCCAGTTCGGGGGAGATTTCCCGCAGCAGCGCGCGCTGACGACTAATCAGCGTTTTGAGCGCCGTATCGGGGCTGGTTGAGTTTTCCTCCGGCCACATGACCTGCATCAGCGTCTTTGCTTCCGCCGTCTGTCGGGGCGCAAGAATCAGATACTGCATCAGCAGCATCCCTTTGGGGGAACGCGCCAGCTGCTCATCTACAGATTTCCCGTCCCGTTCCACATGGAAACTGCCAAAAAGGTTAATCTGCACATGCCCCATTGCACTTTCCCCTCCTTTTATCCCTTGTATCATACCACATTTGCGCCCTCTGTTGCAAGTATATTTTCCGCTTTTTTTCGATGAATTTTCGTTTTTTCCGCAAAAGGTTACATCTGCCGAACATTCGCTATTTTGTGGGTTTTTCATGCCGCGCGTCACTTTTCTTGCAAATCACGCGTCTTTGCCATGTTAGTCAATTTCTTCCACATCATCTTCTGGCGGAAGATGATGTAACTCGTCGTCTATCTCCAACGTTTCTGTTTCCATGTTTTCTTCATCTGGAAGAATACCTGTTGGTTCATCCGGGTTTTCTTCTTCCGGCGAGCCGTCGATTTCCTCCACCTCGTCCTCCGGCGGGAGATGATGCAGCTCGTCGTCTATCTCCGCGTCCTCCGCCGGAATTTCGACCACCATCGGCTCTTCCCCAGGCAGCAGCGCGACGAACGTCTCCGGCTCGGCCGATTCCGTCGGTTTTTCGGGCGGAATCTCCCGCGTCCAGCGCACGCCCGACGGCATCAGCAGCCCCAGCAGCATCATCGCCAGCCCGACACACCCCTGCCGCAGGAATCCGCCGCCAAACCAGTACGGCTCGGTCAGCGTCATGCGAAAGAGCGTTCCCGCGGGCGCTTCCCAGAGTCCGCGAATCGCTTCTGTTGGCACATACCGCACAAGCCACGCGCCCGCCAGACACCCCAGCGCCGCACACAGCGCACGCATCGGCTTTCGCGACGCAATTCCCGCCAGTGCCGTCCCCGGCGTAAAGCCGCACAGCGCCGCGCACACGCCGAACAGCATTCCACCAGCCAGCGTCCCCGCGTGAAGCGGCAAGGGCACAATGCGGTCGATATCCATCACCGCCAGCCAGCATAGCAGCGCCATCGCCGCAATCGCCGTGCCGAGCGCCCACAGCGCTGCCTTCAACGCATGGGATGGGCGAAAGCGCAGCGTGTCACGCAGTCCATCGGGCGATATCAGCCGTGCCGCCGAAAGCGCCATTCCCAGCAGCAGCCCGCACGATGCAGGGATTAGCAGCATCCTCATGCGCGCCGCCTTCCTGCAAGCAGCGCCGTCACGCAGCCCGCAATCCATGCCATCATCACAAACCCGAACGCGCCCGTGCTGCCCTCCAGCATTGCCGATACGATGCGTCCGCTGCCCGCCAAGTGCAGCCCCATCATCATGCCGACGCCGCAGAGAAATGCCCCAGCGCACCCAAGCGCGCTCTCACGCGCCCAGTAACTGCCCCGATTCCGCAGCAGCTTCGGCACAGCGGCAATCAGCGCGCCGACCGCCGTCATCCCCAGCAGCGCCGCGCCCTCGCGTTCCAGCGACCACGCCGCCAGCCAGTCCACGCCCTGAAACAGCAGCGACAAGAGCGTCCACGTCAAGCCCAGCAGCGTCCCGCACAGCAGCGGATGCCCTCTGTGCATATTCATCACCTCATGGCGAGGATGCCCAGCGGACGGGAATGTTATACGCTCATTTGCCAACCAACAGCAGTTTGCACGCCGTTGCAAGTTTCTTTCTTAGCAGCTTGAACGGGCCGTGCTTGGGCATCGGGATAAATTCCGGCTTCTCGATTTCGCGGAAAACGATCTCCTTCTCCTGCCGCAGCGCGTGTTCGGACAGGGTGGACACCATCTGCTGCACTGCCGCGTCCGGGTGCGCTTTGCCCTTTGCCTCCGCCATCTGCGCGAAGATTTCCGTCCACTTCGCCGTCTGATCAATGCAAAGGTTCTCCACGTTCTTGCGCGCCTCCTGCCCCAATGCCACCCGGCGCGATGCGTCCAGCAGCAAGTCCGCCGCCGCTTTTGCCAGCGCGTCCGCATCCCCCATCGGCACGGCCACATGCCCGCTGCCCTGCAAAATCGGCAGATACGGCATGTCGTATGTTACGCACGGGATGCCGCGCGCCTGCGCTTCCGCCATCGTCAGGCTGAAACCTTCATACTCGCTTGTGCAGAGGAAAATATCCGCCTGCCGGAAAATTTCCTCCGTATCCTGATGATATCCGACGTATTCCACGTTCTTCAGCCAATTCATTTCCGCCTCGTGCTCGAATCCGCCGCCCATGATGATCAGCTTTGCCCCCGGCACGCGATCGCCAATCCACATGACCGCCTTGATTGCATCCATCGGGCGCTTTTCCGGCGAATTGCGCCCCACCCAGAGCATTGTCCGCCCGCCCAGCGCGTTCAGCGGCACATCCGCAACATCAATCGGGTTGCGTGTCTCAAACACCCGCGGCGAAAACTGCCGCCAGTAGCACGCATCCGCCGGCGTCAGCGCCACCACGCCATCCGCCATCGCCGCCACATCCGGCAGGCACTGGAAGCGGTCGTGCAGCTCGCGCTTGAGAAGTGTCATAGAAAAAACGCTGTGTGTGTGCAGCAGCACCTTCGCACCCGCAGACTGAATCGCCAGCACATCAAAGAGAACCATCGGGTCAGCCCACGCATGGTCTACCACGAGGTCAACCTCCCGCGCCACCTCCGCCAAGCGCCGCACATGCGCGCTCCGGCTCTCCCAGTCGAACGGGTCAAACGGCGGAATCACCACGCGCCGTACTTCCTTGGGCAGCGGGAAATCCTCCTCGTTCGGCTGCTGCGACGTAATCAGCGTGACCTCCAGCCCCATTTTCCGCCAAACGTGCAGCAGTTTCGCCGTCACCTGCTGTACCCCGCCGCCGTGCACGTTGTGGTAATACGCGGCAACGCGGCGAATCGGCTTGTCCGGCAATTTCTTCCGCCCTGCCTGCCGGATGACGCGCGCCCACAGGGGCATTTCCATCAGCTGATCCGCCGCCAGCGTCTCAATGATTTCCTCTTCTGCATAAATCTGCGTGACAGTTTCCCACGCTTCCTGATGATTCAGCCAGCCGCACAGCATCGCCGACAGCCGCTGCAGCGGATGCACCGCCGTCCTGCCCGCGATTTCCACCGATAGACTTTCCTTCAGCGCCTTGCCAAGCAGATTTCGCGGCAGATAGTAGCATCTGTCGCGCACTTCCTGCATATCAGACAGGTTGCGCGTCAGCAGGATTTTTCCCTGCGGATTTTCGCCGCCCTGCCCCAGCACAATGTTCCCCATCGACGCAATCTGCTCCGGGCGCACCACGCACTCCGGCGCATTCTCCAGCAGTTCGCCCTGCCACGCTTCTTCCCCGATGCGCTCCGCCGCCTGCGTGAGGATGATCGTCCAGTGCTCCGGGCAAATTGCATTGATGGTCTCGGCGTAGCGCAGGTAAATCCGCCGCAGCGCCGGAAACAGCTTCTTCGGCTGATTGGACAGACTGTCCGGCTGAACGTACACATCCACCAGCGGGGTCGCCTCGCCGCGCACAATGTACTTCTTCGCCAGTTCAAGCATCAGCGCCCAGTCCTGCAGGCGCGGCATGTCCTCGTCAAACGGCGTGTTGCGAAATGCTTCCGTCTTGCCGAAAATACACTGCGTACTGGCAAGGTTTGCTTCCAGCAAGTCTATCCGGGTAATGCACTGATCCGGCACATACGTCGGAAAAGCCTCCATCTGCTGCCCGCAGATACGGTTCATGCCGCAGAAAACGACATCCGCGCCCGTTTCCCGCAGGAACGCCAATTGCCTCTCCAGCTTGTCGGGGTGGAAGCAGTCGTCGCTGTCCTGAAAGGCGATGTACTCCCCCTTTGCCGCCTGAACGCCGACATTCCGCGCGTGGCACGCGCCGCTGTTTTCCGTCAAACGGATGATGCGCAGGCGCGAATCACTGATTTCCGTCAGCACTCCCGCCGTGTCATCGGTCGACGCGTCATCCACGACGATGCACTCGATATCCTGCATCGTCTGATTGAGGACGCTCTCGACCGCTTTTCGGACAGTATTCCTTCGATTATACGCTGGCAGCACCACAGAAATCACGATTCACACCCCCGTTTTATTCCGCATTCCGCATTCCGCATTTAATCTTCCCACACGTCCGGCAGCGTCTCGATGAACCCCGCCAATTCCTTCGCCATGCCCGCCGCTTCACTGCCGCGGATATGCCCCGGCGTGCCGCAGCCGTTCTTGCTGTACAGGAAATGATGCACGCGCCCATCCGTCTTGGACAACTCGCGGCACACCTCGTCAATCGCGCGGTCCCACGCGGCGTCATGCCCCAGAATCGTCGTCGTCAGGATGATTTGCGCGTGCGGATACTTCGCCCGAATCGCGCGAATCCACCCCGCGTAGGCGCTCCGCCAGTGCTTCGAGGCGTCGCAGTGGTAGTTCTGCGCCATGAAATTGACCGGGTTCGCGTCGTTCTGCCCAATCGCAGCAACGACGACATGCGGCGTGTAGCGGCTGAAATCCCAGTCGGTTTTCGCGCCGAACGGCGGATAGTAGTTGAGCTTGTCCCACGACGAAAGCATCCCGATGTAATCAGGTGAATAGAAATAGCCGGTTCCATCCTCCAGCGCCATGCCGCCGGTCGCGATGTCGTGCAGCTCCGCGCCAAGCAGACGCGCCGTCTGCCACGAGTAGCTCAAGTAGCCGTTGCTGTACCGCCCGTTGTGCCCTTCAGGGTCTACCTGCCCGCAGGCAAATTCCGCTTCGGACACCTCCCCGGCGGACACGCTGTCTCCGTAGACCTCCATGCGGCGCTTCGGACGCGGCGGCAAGGGCAGCAGCTCCGCATCTTCCGCGACGGCGAACCCGTGCAGCACCAGCGCGTGGCAGCAGTCCTGCCGCTTGAAGAGCAGCACATGGTTTTCGCCATCGGTCATGCGGTCGGAGAGGTCAATCACCTGCGCGCCGCTTTCCAGCAGTACGGCGGATTCCACCCCGTTGATGATGACGCCCAGTCGATTTTCATAAAACGAGTGGATATTTTCGATAAACACGCGCAGGACATGCCCCGTGACGCGGAACTCCACTTGCGAACAGACGTAGATGAGGAACGGCGCGTCGGGGTTGCTGTTGTCGATGCGCCCCGTGTAGCGAATCGCCGGGTCGGACGGGCGAATCAGCCGTTCATTTTGATTTACCTGTACGTTCATTCTGCATCCTCCTGCCAGACGTTCGGGATAGCTTCAATGTACGCCGCGAGCGCCTTGGCCATTTCCGCTGCTTCGTTCGCGCGGACGTGACCCGGCGTGCCGCAGCCGTTCTTCGGATAGAGGAAGTGATGCACCTTCTCGTCGCCGAGTTCGCCGAACACTTCTTCAATCGCGTCGTCCCATGCAGGGCTGTGCATCATGATGGTCGTCGTCAGCAGGATATGCGCGTGCGGATATTTCCCGCGAATCGCGCGAATCCAGCCTGCGTAGTCGCTCCGCCAGCGCTTCGCCTGTTCGCCGTCATAGTCTTCTGCCATAAAGTTGCGCTTGGCGGAGTCGTTCTGCCCAATCGCGACGACGACGACATGCGGCGTGAAGCGGCTGAAATCCCACGGTTTTTCATCGTGGAAAAACGGGTTATACGCCAGTTTGTCCCAGCAGGACAGCATCCCCGTATCAAAGAAATAGCCGTTGCCGTCCTGCAAGGCAATGCCGCCCTGCGCAATGTCGCTGATTTCGGCATTCAGCAGCCGCGCCGTCTGCCATGCGTAGCTGAACCATACGTTATTATACCGCGCCTGATGGTCGGGCGGGTCAATCTTCCCGGCATATTCGGTCACTTCGCTGACTTCCCCCGCCGACACGCTGTCACCATAGAACTCAATGCGCCGATTCGGGCGCGCGGGCGGCGGCAGGAGCGTCGCGTTTTCGTCAATCAGCAGCGCGTGGAGCGTCATCTTGTAGCAGCTGTCCTGCCGCTTGAAGAGCATCACGTCGTTCTCGCCGTCGCGGAGGTGATCAGAAAGGTCGATGACGTTCAGCGTGTCCCAGTCCAGCAGCACGCCGAACTGTTCGCCGTTGATGACGACGCCGAGGCGGTTCTCCCAGAGGTGGTGCGTGTTCGTCAGCACGACGCGGAGGTGATGGCCGGTCATGCGGAAGCGGACGAACGAGGCGGTAAAGAGAAACACAGGGTTTTGCGGGTCAGCAAAATCAATGCGCCCGGTGTACTGGAGCTTTTCATCATCAAGGGCGATTCGCTTTTCGCCCGGCAGCTGTGTCCACATGGGGGTTTTCTCCTTTTGCGTTTGATTTCATCATAGTCGATTCAGTGGTTCTTGTCAAGGACAGGGTTTTGTATGAACCGAGACCTCCACCGCAGGCGAACCCACGATGGAGGCCAAAGAGACAGGGATTACTTGCCCAGAATGCCGTCGATAGCATCCTGAATGGTCTGGCGATATTTTTCCTGAAGCTGAGCGGTGGTGTAATCGCCATTGATGAACTCACGCAGGGGCAGCTCCGCATCGCTGCCGAGGTTGCTGTAGTTGTCCAGCATCTGATGGCGACCCATTTCCATCATGATTTCAAAGTTGTAGTCCTGCAGGTCGATGTCCTTCGCGGTCACGCCGTACCACCAGCCGAGGGTTTCGGGGTCATCGCGGATGGCCAGCGCAGCAGCACCGCCGTCTTCGCTGTTGGGATCGTAGTTGTACCAGTTGAGCAGGTCATACAGCACGTTGTAGACCAGTTCCGGGTCTTCCACGCCAACCGGGATAACGTAGCAGGAGTTCGCAGTCACCTTCTGGGCGTTGGTTTCCGCGTTGCCGTGCGGGCCAACAGGCCACGGGATGAACACCATGTCGAAGTCAAGGGTCGGGCTGTCGGGAGACTGGTACGCATAGTCCTTGTTGGAGTCCATAATCCACGCAGCAATGGGGGTGAAGGCAACCTTGCCGTCGCGGTACAGGCAGCGGCAGACGTCCCAGCCGTTTTCTTCCGGAATGGGGTACATCACCTTGTCCACGAGGTTCAGATCCTGGATGAACTGGAGGACTTCGCCGACTTCGGGAGAAGAGAGGTTTTCCGTCGCGGTCGCCGCCACGTTCGTGCCGTTGGACATGACGAAGTTCATGAAGTAGTCTCCCGGCCAGCCGCCGAAGCCGTACACGTCGATGTTGCCGTCGCCGTCGGTGTCCTTCGTCAGCACCTTGCAGTACTCACGGAACTTTTCCAAGTCCATTCGCCGCGTTCGACCAGATCGCGCGGGTCTTCGAGGTTCGCGTCTTCAATCATCTGCAGGTTGAATCCCAGCGGCATGGTAGAACCGACCATGTTTTCGGCGTTGTTGGCGCACAGCAGCTGCACAGCGCCGCTGCCGGTGTCGATGTAGGACAGCACAGCGTCCGTGCCCTGAATCACCGCGTTGTTAGCAGGCAGCACGTCGCGCAGGTCGGTGACGTAGCCGTTCGCCGCCGCCGGAGCAGCCAGCGCGAGGTCAAGCATGTACACGTCCACGTCCGGCGTGCCCGCCAGAACAGAGGTGTTGATGGATTCCTTCGCGCCCGCGTAGGTCAGGTTGATGTATTCAAACTTGACGTTCCACTTGTCTTCAATCTGCTTCACCTTCGCGAACATCATTTCGTCCGCGGTGGTGCCGCTGTAATAGGGGTTATCTTCGATGGAGCCATCGAAGGAGTCCCAGTAAAGATCCCACGTCGTGCCAATGGTGATGACGCGCTCGGAGCCTTCCGCGCTCGCTGTGATAGTCGCCATGCCCAGCACCATCGTCAGTGCGAGCAGAAGAGCAGCAAACTTTTTCATTGTGTGTCGAACCTCCTATGTTGTTTTTTTCTGAACGAGCTGTCGGGTGACGGGCGCTTTCCCCGCACCCGACAGATGAATAAACTTACTTGGACTGACCGACCGTCACTGCGTAGACCTTCCACGCGCCGTCGGATTCAAACTGCATCCGCGCGCCCAGGTGGAAGCGTCGTCGCCGCAGACCGCCGCAATCTGCTCGTAGGTAATCTGCGCCGTCTTGCCGTCGGTCGCCGCCGTCTGCTGCTGCACACGGGACCAGCCCGCCGCCGCGTCCGGCAGGACAATCCAGATGTTGCCCGTTTCGGATTCATAGGAGATATTGATGACCGCGCCCGGCACCAGCGCCGCCACGATATTTTCCGGCATTTCCGTGCCGTTCTGACCCCAAGCGCCGCCTTCACAAGCCGCGCCTTCAAACTCCACATTGTTGTGGCTGCCGACCATTTCCGCCAGCTTCACCACGGACACCGCGTAGACCTTCCACGCGCTTTCTGCTTCGCACTGCATCCGCGCGCCCCAGCCAGCCTTATCCTCGCCGCAGGCTTCGACAATCTGCTCATAGGTGATGTACGCCTTGCCGCCGGAGATGCTCGCCGCGCCCTGCGCCACACGCATCCAGCCCGCCGTGCAGTCCGGCATGACAATCCACATTGAGCCGTCCTCGGACTCAAAGTCAATCTGCAGCGCCGTGCCGGGTACGAGCGCATCCAGCACGTTTTCCGGAATGTCGAAGCCATTCTGAGACCACGCGCCGCCTTCGCAGGAGAATCCATCAAAGGAAGCAACGGGCGTTGCGACTTTGCGGGCGACCTTCTGGCCAACCTTCACGGAGTAAACCTTCCACGCGCTCCCCGCTTCGCACTGCAGGCGCGCGCCCCAGGTGGACTTGTCTTCGCCGCACACAGCCGCAATCTGCTCATAGGTAATCTGGCAGGTATTCTTGCTGCTGTTGATGGCGGCAGAACCGTCATTGGCAATGCGCGACCAGCCTGCCGCCGCGTCCGGCAGGACAATCCACATCGTGCCGTCTTCGGATTCGTAGCTGATTTCAATCACAGAACCGGGCACCAGCGCATCGAGGAATTCCTGCGGCATTTCCGCACCGTTCTGACTCCAGCCGCCGCCTTCGTACGCAAAGTTCGGGAACTCCACCGCGTTCGCCACGTCGTAAAGATAGGAGCGGTCTTCCTCCGTCACCGGCGCAACCCATTCCGCCGTGGTATCCACAGGCAGCACGTTGCCTTCCGCGTCGAAGAACTGGATGTTGGTCACATAGAAGTCACGCGGCGCTTCGCCGTCAAACTTCTTGGAGTCAATGAAGCTGTCCACTTCCTTGGAGAACTGCAGCGTGTCGCCGCGACCCGCCACGAACGCGCCCGCAGGAACGGTCACGACCGCCGTCTTCGGATTCTTGCGTTCCATGTAAACCGACCAGTCGGCGGACGGCTTCGAGCCGTCCTCGCCGTTGACCATGTACACCTTGCCGGACTGCGCATAGAACTTGCCGTCCGTGCCCAGTTCCACGCCGACATCGAAGGTAATCTTCGCCAGACGGCTCAGGTTTTCGCCCAGCAGGCCTTCCACGTTCAGCGACACATACGGCACTCTGCCTGCCGCCGCCGGGCTGACGCGCAGCGCCTTGCCGCCGTTGTAGTCCACAACGCTCAGCTCGCTCGCATCGGCATTGCCCAGCGTCGTGTCCATCCCCAGAAAGCCGAAGTTGCCGTCGGCAAAGTCAATGATGCTGCTGACAGCACCCGCCACGGGAGACGCCACAGGCGACGCAGCCGGGCTCGACACACCGACGTTCTCTGCGAACGCACCCGTCGTCGCGATGATGCCCGCAGCCAGCAGAACAGAAACAACCTTCTTCACTTGGATGACCTCCTTAAACATGTTCCTTCCCAGAACTTGGTTCCTTGGTGTAACCATTGCAACGTTGCCGGCGGACATGCCGTCGGGGAAGCAGGAAGCCCGTGCCGTCATACCGGCGATTTTTGCACCAGATTTCCCATTTCCGTTCTGCTTTATCATATCACAAAACTATACCGTTAGTCAACCGGTAAATCAGCTGTTTCAGCAAATTTTCTCAACTTTTTTTGCGAAAATTTCGTCGGAAAATGTTTTCGAGGGAATCAATTCGCCCATAAAGCACAGTTTCAAGCAAGTGCGTTCGCGTTTGCACTGCTGTTGACCGGCTTTACGGGCGAATTTTGTCGTTTTTATTCGGTTTTCGGAAGGTTCGCCGTAATCCTGATTTTACTTAACGCCGTTAGCCTACGATGCCCGACCGCTCAACGCCCTCAATGAAGCGGCGCTGGAGCAGCAGATACAAAATCAGCAGCGGCAGAATTGTCAGCACAACGCCGGCGTCAACATACAGCCGCTGGATGCGGACGTTCATGATTTTGAGGTTCGCGGAGATGTTGTTCTGCAGCGTGGACAGGCGCTTCGCCAGCAGCATGTCCGTTGGAATGCGGAACAGCTGGCTGTAGAAGGAGTCCGTGTACTGCCAGACCAGCGAGAATACCGTCACCGTGATGACAGCAGGCATGGCGTTGACAAGCATGATGCGGAAGTAGGTGTACCATGTTCCCGCGCCGTCAACAAACGCCGCTTCCTCGATTTCCTTGGGCAGACCGCGGAAGAACTGGTTGAAAATGTAGATGAACAAACCCGCGCGAAGCCCTGTGCCGAAGAGCGTCAGGATATACATCGGGGTTGCCTCGCTCATCAAGCCCATGCTGCGGAACGTCATATACTGCGGCAGCATGATGGTATGATTCGGGATGACAATCATCAGCACAACACAGCCGAAGAGCAGCTTTTTCAGTGGGAAATCGAACCGCGCGAAGCCATAGCCGACCATCGAGCAAATCAGCACCTGAATCAGCGTCAGCGCGATGGTGTAAATCAGCGTATTGCCGAGCGTGCGGAAATAGTCCATCTGCGTGATGACCGTCGTGTAGCGCTCCAGCGTGCCTTCAATCGGGATGGTGTAGACCATCGGGTTCGCCGAGTCCGCGTCGGAGAAGAAGGACTGGGCGACAATGCCGATGACCGGCGACAGGATGACGTAGGAGATACCGACGATGAGGATAATTTGCAAAATCGTCATCAGCAGGTTCTTGCCTTTTTTGACTACGCCGCCCTTGGCATCCTCATAGCGGGGAGAATTGCGAAATACGCGCCATTTTTCCATTGCTTTTCACTCTCCTTCGCCTTAATTGTAGTAGAAGGTGCGCTTGCCGATGAAGTACACCACGGCTCCCAGCAGGGCGCAGGTGATGAGCGTCGAAACCACGCTGAACGCGGAGGACAGCCCGTACCGGCTCTCGGTGAACGCCGTGCTGTATGCCAGCTTGACCACCTCGGATTTGCTGAACGCGTCGACGATGGTGTAAATCGTGCAGGTGATGATGTGCGGCATCACCATTGGGAACGTGACTTTCCAGAACGTTTCGTAGCCCGTCGCGCCCTCAATTTTCGCCACTTCGTAGAGCGAGGAAGGAATGGACTGCAAGCCCGCGATGAACAGCACAATCTGCACGCCGGAAGCCTGAATGATATCGCTGATGCGGCTGACCGCGCCGACGATGTAATCCAGTACCACGTCCGGCAGGGCAAGCTGCGCGAACAGGTCGATGAGGTAATCCATGTTCATCGTGCCGGAGGATGCCGACGCTGCCGCCATGTCCGCGCTCGTGCCGCTCAGCCCCCCCGCCATCATCTGCGCCGCCAGCGACAGCGCATTGCTGACCGCTTCCGCGCCCAGCAGCACCGGCAGGAAGAAGATGGCGCGAACCAGTCCGCGGCACTTCATTTTGCGGTTGAGCATCATGGCGACGAACAGGGAGAAGAAGATAATCAGCGGCACGTCGATGACCATGTTGCCGATGGAGGTCGTCAGCGTCTGCTTGAAGGACGCGTGGGAGAAGAACGCCTCATAGTAGTTCTTCAGCCCCACGAATTCCAGATTGTAGCCGCCCGTACTCAGCACGGTCAGGTCGCTCAGGGAGAACTCCACCGTCATGTACAGGCTGCGCACATAGAACAGCAGAAAGCCCAGCAGCCACGGCAGAATGAAAAGATAGCCGTTAACGGCGCGCTTCCCCGCCATGGAGATATGCAGCTTTTTCATTCGTTTGCACCTCCTGTGACCAGATACGCCTTCGCGGGAACGGTACTGCCGCCCGCCTGCGCATCCTGACTGCCGTAGTTGATGTAGATGGTCACGCCGTTGTCGTACTCGACGCTGCGCAGCGTATCGGAGAGAATCGTGTGCTTCACCATCTGCGCGCCGCTGACGGAGGCGAGCGCCGCGTTCAGGTACGCGTACTGTTCCGCCGCGGTATCCGTCCAGCTGGCCACAGTCGTGGCGTAGAGTCTGTTCAGCGCCGTGTACTTCATGTCGGATGCTTGCTGCGCCGTAAAGGTGTAGCGCGGGGACGCGCCGTATTCCACCATTTTCAGCAGCTTCGCCTGCCAATCGTCGCTCACGATAGTGTTCAGCGCCTGACCGGTGTAATCCACACAGCCATGCAGAATCATCTCGTAGAGCGGAATCGTTTCATCCACAATGACGTACTCCGTCGCGGTCATGGGCGCGTCGATAACGTGCTTGACACCGTTCAGGGCGTAGAGGTTGCCGCCGGACACCATGACTTTCTTGCCGCTGTCCGCAATCGCCTGCAGCTGGCTTTCGACAATCATCAGCGCCTGTTCGCGGTTAATCAGCTCCGTGCGGCGCTTGTCCGCGTGCAGCTCACAGCCGAGGTCGCGGAGGGAGTAACCGTTCAGAGAATAATCCTTCGTGCTGTCCAGGAACCCACTGACGTAGTACGGCAGGAACTTCGGGGACAGCAGGTTGTAAATGTTCTCGCTGTAACCCAGCGCGGACGTGCGCCGCAGGGATGCCGGATTCGTCACGCCGAACTGCGCAATGTACCCCGCGCCGTAATAACGGGACGTCTCCTGATTCTCCATGTAGTGCTTGGAGATTTGCGTCACCTTCTGGAACGCGACGTCGGCGTACAGTTCGCCGCCCAGCCGTGCTATTGCGCTGTTCAGGTTCTCCAGCCGATCTTTGCCGCCCAGCTGCCTCAGCACGGACACGTTGTTCGCGACATCGTGGTAGTAGCCGCCGTTCATCCAGCCTTGGAAGTTCATCACTTGATGCTTGATGCCCGCCTTATTCAGCGACTGCGCAATTTCCACCGCTTCATCGAAGGTGGTCATGGCACGGACGTGCAGGTACTGGATGCCCATGAAGTGGGTCGTTTCCTTCACGCCGCCAATCACATCGTAGTAGAAGGGAATGTCGCCCGTCTCTTCCAGCGGAGAAAGCACGTTTTCAGCAATCAGGCGCGCCCGGTAGTAGTTCGCCAGACCGCTGTACCCCTTGTTCTCCGCCGTCAGGAATGTGTAGCGGATGACGAGATCTTCGCCGTAGTAGTTGTCCTCGACGATAGGCATTTCCGCCGTTTCGCCCGCGCCGAAGAGAGACAGCAGCTCCGACCCGCGCAGGGTGAACATGGCGAACGCGTTGTTGTAGGAGTTGTTGCGCCCCGCAACATCCGCGCTGATAGCCGCCAGCGAAGCGCCGTTTTCAATCGTCGCCAGCACGCTGGTGTTCTCGCGGCACACGCCCCACAATGGCAGACGCACAGACTGAATCGTCTGCGTCTGCGTGTAGTCGCCGTCAATCAAGTCCATATCGTAGACGTACTGGCTGTACACCGCGGCACTGTTTTTGCCGTTGTTGAAACGAATCAGGCTGCCCGAACCGTTCGGCACAACCATGTAGCCGTTTTCGTCGCTGCCCGCTGCCGCCATATAGGGCAGCAGCTGGATGCGGTAAACCTTGCCGCCGCCACGCTCTTCAATCGCGCTCACAGGCAGCTTGGCTTCCACGTTGTCCTCGCCCAGATGCCACTCCAGCGTCACGGTGAAACCCAGCGTTTCCGCCTGTTCCTTGCCCGCCAGCGCTTCCATTTCAAGGTATTCCGCCTTTGTCATGCCCAGCGCCACAAACTCCTTGGAGACGCGCGCCATTTCGCGGGTACGGCTCGCGCCGGTTGCGCTGATCCAGTAGCCGTCGTCGCGCTTTTCGTACACGATGTCCGCTGCCTTCTTCGCCTGTGCGCTCAGCTGCTCGTAGAGTCCCTCGTAGCGCTCCGTCGGCAGGTAAGACGGCGTCAGGTACTGGATGGAGTCCACGCCCACGTCGTAGATGAAGGCAATGCCGTCCTCAATCGCCGCCGCGCGGAAGTTGCCCAGCGCCACGCTCATCGAGTAGCTGTCGTAGGTGCTGCTCGTCAAACCGGCGTTGTAGTAGTCCAGCAGGAACTGGCTCTTCAAGTAGTTCTTGTTGGTCTTGTTCGCCACCTTGTCCGCATCCGCGTCCACAGGGTTGGAATAGACCGTTTCGCCGCTGCGCTTGTCGTAGATGGCGACGTTCGCCGTCTCCAAATCCGCGTAGAGCTTCAAGTTGTCGTTTTCCGCAAACAGCTGGAAAGGCGCGGCGACGTTCGGGTTTTCGTCCGTGAGCGCCGCCAGTTCTGACTGCGCTGCCGCTCCCGCGGGCGCTTCAATGTACGCCTGATAGTCCCGGTTAAACTCGAAGCGAATCAGATACCACGCAGCCACTGCCGCCACAATCACCAGCAGCACCGCCAGCACAATCCAGCGTACCTTGTGATGCTTTTTGCCTTCCACGGCGGGGCTGTGTTTGATTTTCGTTTGCTCGCTCATCTTTCCACCCCCCGCTTAAACTCGGAAAATCAGTTCGGTGTAGATGCTCCTGACAAAGCCGAACACCTGACCGATGAAGTTCGCAATCAGCATCATCAGGAAGATGATGATGAACACTGCCACCAGCGTCAGCAGGAGCGTGAGCAGCGTTTTGCCCAGCGTGTAGTTGTGCACCTGCATGATGCCAATCAGCGCCATGATGAGGGTATATGCCGTGCCGAGGAAGATGATGATGGCGTAGAACGCTTCCTCATTTTCTGCCACAAACTGGCTGACGATGGTTGCGGCGATGTAGCACACAATCATCGGCAGGAGCGAATAGCCGATGGCGATGGCAATATCCTTGAGGCGCCCTTCGCCGTCCATCAGGCAGGTAATCGACCAGTTGCCGACGCACAGCAGCAGGTACAGCATCAATACGCCGCTCATTTCCCACAGGGCGTTGACCGTTCGCTCGTTGATGTCGTTGACGACAAAGCCCGCAAGCAGCCGGTTCAGCGTGAAGCACAGACCGAAGAGGACAACCATGAGGATGGCAATGGCGACGCTTCCCTTTTCGCCGTGGCGAATCCAGTAGAAGCCGTCCGACGGATGGGACACCGTGTAGAACAGCTGCTGCCACTTTTCTTTGCTGAACAGTGATTTCATCGCTTATGCCCTCCTTCCGTTCTTTTGATTTCTGCGCGGACGAATCACCTTGACCACAACGACAATCGCCACGATGACCGCAATGATGCCCGTCAGAATGTAGTTGATGTTGCTCTTGAGCACATCGTTGCGGTAGCGCTTGAAGGCGACGGAGTAGTAGTCGCGGTTCATGCCGCGCTTCAAGTATTCCATAGCCTTCTCGTTGTCGCCCGCGGACAGGTACGCCTTGCCGATGCCGGTGTTCGCCAGCTCGTTGTTCTCGTCCATCCGCAGTACTTCCTGCCACAGGGCAACCGCCTGCGTTTCATCGCCGTCGTAGCGCAGCCCAACCGCTTCGTTAATGAGCCGGCCGTACTCCGTTTCGCCGAAGACGGCAATCACGCCCTGCTTGGAATCCAGCACGAGCATCTTGTCCCCTGCGCACTCAATCGCGACAGGCGTTTCCATCGTGCCCGCCTGCGTGCCGAGGCCGCCGAAGATGTAAAGCAGGTTGCCTTCGTGGTCGTAAGTGATAATGCGGCCGCGCTTGGAGTCCAGCAGCGAGTAGATGCCCTTTTCGCGGTACACCACGTCCACAATCGTGCTGGCGCCCGCGTACTGCGACGTGCCGCTGATCTGCATATCGCCGCCAAGGTTCTTGGTCTGACCCATGCGGATGACGTCCTCGCCCTTGGGGTTCAGGCGGCGAACCACCTGTGTGCCCGCGGTATCCTTGTTCGAGGCGTACACAAAGCCTTCGTCGTCGATGTCAATGCCGGTAAATTCCGTCGGGATGAACAGCTGCTGCTTGGAGCGTTCTTCCTTCGTCGCCAGCTTGCGCCAGAACTTCTCCCACGCCGTAATTTCAACGGAAATCGTGCCGAAGAAGCCGGTGAAGTCGCCGTTCGTCTCAAAGACCATGATGCCTTCAAACATGTTCTGCGCAATGCAGTAGACACGTCCGGCGTAGTCCACAGAGACTTTCAGGGGCGTAAAGAGGAAGTTGGCATCCAGCACCTCGCTGTTCGGGTTGACGGTCACGCGTGCGACGTTCTTGTCGCCGTCCAGCACAATCAGGCGGTTGTCGCTGTCCGCGATGCAGAGCTGGCTTGCGCTGTTGAGCGCCACGCCCTCCACGCCGCTGACTTCCGCGAACGACTGATAGCCGCTGCCCGCATCCACGCCGAGGATGCGCTCCGTCACCGCGCCGTTTCTGTCCTGCACCTCCACGCAGTTGTTCTGCGCCGTGTGCAGCACCGTCCAGTTGTCATCCAGCACCAGTACACGCCCTGTGCTTTCCTTCACGCACAGGCGCTGCGTGCCGTTCCAATCCACCATCGCCGTTGCGGAAACTTCGCTCAGGCGCTCGTCCTGCTTGCCGTTTTTCACCGTCGTCACGGCGGATACGCTGTCCGTTTTGGTGTCCAGCAGCAGCAGCGAATTATTCTCGACCGTGCCCAGCAGCTTGCCGGTGGTCTTCATGACGTTGATCTCGCCGTTTTTCTCGCCCACAATCAGGTAATCGCCCGTCAGTTCGATGCCCAGAATGTTCTGGAACGCCGTCTCTTCATCCTCTGAAGCGGCCGCTGCTGCTCCGGTCATGCCCGTCATGCGGGTGATGTTGCCATCCGCATCCGTCTTGCGGATGCAGTTGCTTTCAATCACGCGGCGTGTGCTGCCCGCACGGTCGAGTTCGACAATGTGGTTGTCCGCGTCGCGGATGAACACGCTGTCGCCATCCAGCGCGAATTCCGAAATCGTCGCGAAGGAGGTCAGCGCATCGTCCGCATTGCGGTAATTGCCGTATGTCGTGACCATATTGCCCTTCTGGTCAAGCACAACCACTGTCTTGGCGCTGATGCAGTAGAGGTTGTCCTGCTCGTCCAGCGCCAGACCAATCAGACCGGACATGCCGGTGATGTTCTGGTTGCCCTTAATCAGGCGGCCAATCAGGATGAACAGGTCGATGTTCGTCGTCGCGTCATAGCGGGCGTAAGTGAAAGTCGAGCCGTCCGCGTTCGTGCGGATGACGGACTTGCCGTTCTCCGCAATCGCGTAGGTTGCGCCCTTGCTGTCTGTGACCGTCTTCACCAGCGGCTGCAAGGTGCTCTCGTAGGCGCTGACCTGATAGGTCGTACCCTGCTCATCCGCCAGTTCCGTGGCGCTGCCGGATGTGAAGCGCTCCGTGCGGTACTTCATGCCGTCCACATCGGTTTCCTGATTGAGGTCGCCCATGCCCTCGATGTGCGTCCCGACAGCGTAGGTCACGCCGCCCAGCGCCTTCACGCTGCCCGACAATTGCGGAATCTCGATGATGCGGTTGAGCGTATCATCCGGATTCAGCACAACCACGCGGCGATTGAGGCTGTCGGCAATGTAGAGCGTATCGTCGCTGGCGACTGCCACGCCCGTGGGCGTCTGGAAGGTGTCCGCCACGCCGTGATTCTCAAATCCGGTGATGACGCGCACGACCTTCGTCATGTCGCTGCTGAGCAGGACGATGCGGTTGTTGCCGCTGTCCGCCAGATACACCGTGCCGTCCTGCGCCACGCACAAGTCCTGCGGGTTCTTGAACGCCCCCAGCGACTGCCCACCATATTGGAAGGAAGCGCCTGTAATCGACCCCGCCGGCACATACGCCGCGGGCGTGTACACGATGTCGCCCCAGTAGTCGTAATTGTACGTCGTGTAAGGCAGCTCGGCGTCCGCCAAGGCTCCCCCGCAGGAGGAGAAAATGACCAGCGCCGCCAGCGCCGTCAGGAGGAACTTCTTCATTTTTTTCATGCGTCTTTCCTCCCTCTCTTAGTCCTTCATGCCCGAAGTTGTCATGGTTTCCAGAATGCTGCTCTGGCACAACAGGAAGAACAGCACCGGCACCGCCATGATAATGAACGTAACCGCCGCCGCCGCGCCCGCGCGGGACACGCCGCCAGCCGTAATCTGCTGGAGCGCGTACTGCATGGGCTTCAATTGCTCGTCACGCAGGAACAGCGAACCGGTATTGCCCCACATCTGCTGGAACTGGAAGATGGCCAGCGTCAGCCAAGCGGGCTTGACGTTCGGCATGACGATTTTCCAGAAAATCTGCCATTCGTTGGCGCCCTGCACGCGCGCCGACTCCATCAGCGAATCCGGCAGCTGCTCCATGAACTGCTTCATCAGGTACAAACCCATGCCGAACGACCACGCGGGCAGAATCAGCGCCAGATAGGTGTTGTTGATGTGCAGCCACGAAATGATGGCGTACTGCGGAATCTGCGTCACCGTCCAGTTGAACATCATCGACAGGACGACCATGCCGAACAGCAGCGCCTTGCCGGGGAATTTGTCCTTGGCCAGCGGATACGCCGCCCACGACGCCACGATGACGTGACCCACCATGCCCGCCACCGTGATGATGATGGTGTTCATGATGTAGCGGCTGAAAGGCACCCACGAGTCGTTCATCAGGATAAACAAATCCGAGAAGTTGCGTAGGTTCGGGTTGCGCACAAAAATCTTCGGCGGGAACTGGTACAGTTCATCCAGCGGCTTCAAGGCGTTGTTGATAATCATGACCAGCGGCAGCGCCATGAAGACGCCGCAGATGAACATGAGTGTGAACAGCAGCGCGTTGCCCGCCATCGAGCGGTTGAGCTTGCGGGCTTTCTTGGGCATAATCTTCTGCCGGCGCAGCTTCTTTTGCAGCTTCGGCGGCAAATCCTTGACTGCCACCTGACCTCTCCGTTCTGCCATGCTTACTCACCCACCCTTCTCAGTACTCGCTGAACGAGCTTATTCGTGCCGACCATCAGCAGGAAGAGGATGGTCGCGATGGCGCAGGCGTAACCCATCTCCATACGGGTTGAACCGTAGTCAAGCAAGTGGGTGACAATGGTTGCGCCAGCATAGTTGACCGACGGGTTGCCCGCCAGATTGATGGAAATGTCCGCCACGGCGAAGGACTGCGTAATCTGCATGACCGCGCCGAACATCAGCTGCGGCTTCATCGCCGGGAGGGTGACATACCACAGCTCCTGCCAGCGGTTTTTGATGCCGTCAATGGCGGCGGCTTCGTACATGCTCTTGTCGACCGTCTGCAAGCCTGCGATGAAAGACAGGAAGCCTGTGCCTAGGCTGAGCCACAGCTGAACGATAATCAGCATCGGCATGACGTACTGCTCTGTCTTCATCCACAGAATCGGCTCGTTGATGATATCGAGGTTCAGCAGGATACCGTTCAAATAGCCGTAGCGGTCGCCGGTCAGAATCAGGTTCCAGACCATGTAGGCGTTGCCGCAGATGGACGGCGCGTAGAAAATCAGCGTCAGGAGCGTGCGCATCCCGCGGTTGAACTCGTTGATAATCCACGCGAACAGCAGGCACAGCATGTAGCTGACCGGGCCGGTAATGACAGCGAAAATCAGCGTGTTTTTGAGCGAAATGATGAAGATTTCGTCATCCAGCAGGAGCTTGACGTAGTTTTGCCAGCCGACGAACTCCGGCTTCTCCAGCATGTTCCAGTCCGTGAAGGAAACGCCGATAGCCATCAGCACCGGCAGCACAGTGAAGAAGAAGAACAGGATGAAGTACGGCGCCATCAGCAGGTAGGACGCGCGGTGCTTCCAGACGGTTTTGCCAAGCGACTGACGCTTGCCATGCACCAAGGTCGGATTGCTCATCTTACTCCTCCTTCGTCGTGTCTTCCGTCTGATGGAGCGGCAGACCGAATTCCGTGCGCTTGTAGTTGATTTCGGCGTTGATGTAGTACACCTTGTCCATCAGCGCCTCGCGCGGGGTGGTGTTGTTCGTTGCGGTATCTGTGGTGATGGTATAGAACGCGTTGTTGATGTTGCGCCAAGTGTAGTATCCGCCCGGCACCTGCGGGGATGCCGCGCACATACTGCATCTGCTCCACCAGCGCGCGGTAGTCGCGCATGGGCCACGACAGGTTCGCCAGTGCCTCGGTGTTTGCCGTCGCGACGCGCGCGGATGCCCCCATCAGCGATTCCATCTCGCGCCCGTAGAGCGTCTGCGTCTCGGTGCTCGTCCACCATTTGAGGAACTCCCAGCTTTCGTCGGGATGCTTCGTCGCGCTCATGATGATATCCGCCAGACCCGTCGTACCCGTCGAGCGGTCAATGCTGCCGTCCGCCTGCACCGTACCGGGAACGGTCGTGAAGTCCCACAGACCCAGGATGTCCGGCGCGGAAACCTGCAGGTTGTTGTACGTCGTGTAGTCGGAGATGATAATCGGGCATTCGCCGGTACGGAAGCGTTCTTCAGCGGACGTTTCCTTGTCCAGCTTGTAATCCGTGTAGTATTCGCAGTATTTCTTGAACACGTTGATGGCGACGTCCTCATCCAGCGCGGACGCGGCGTTGTCATCGGTGTAGTAGCGGCCGCCGTTCTGGAACAAAAGCATCGCGAACACCTGCTCGGACGGCAGCATGCCAAATTCCATCTGGTTCTTGCTCAGGATGGACATGGCGACCTTCACTTCGTCCCATGTCTGCGGCACTTCCAGCCCAATTTCCGCCAGAATGTCCTTGCGGTAGAACATCATCAGCCATGTCTGCGTATCCGGCAGGGCGTACGTCGCGCCGTCAAAGGAGAACGGGATGATGGCGCTCTCGTTGAAGCGCTTGGCGATCTCCGGGAAATCCTCGAACTGCGTCAAGTCCAGCACGGCGTTGCGCAGACCATAGTTGACGGGCGTGTCGTTGCCCGTGTTCAGCACCGCGCCCGCAATGCCGTTGGTGTTCGCCACCTGAATGGCGACGTCCGGGCCCTCGCCCGCCAGCGTCGCGCGCAGGAGCGTGTTCATGTCAACCAGCTGCACGTTGACGGAAATGCCCGTTGCCGGCGTGAACTTCTCGTCAATCAGCGACTTGATGACGTTCGCCTGGTCACGGCCCGTGCCGATCCACAGCGTCAGCACGACGTTCTCCGTGTCGCCCTCCGCCACGTTGCCAACCTTGTTGTAGTCGATGATGAAGGAGTAATACAGGCGCTCCGTTTCATGCGCAAGGCTCTCCCACCAGCTGCTGTTATCCAGCTTCGGCTGCGTGTCGGCAGCATGAATATAGAAGCGGTCTACCTGAAGCGGCTGTGCCAGCACCTGCGTAATCCAGTTGCCGCACGCGCGGACGTTGGTCTTGAAGGATGAAAGCACCTCGGTGAAGCGCTCCTGATCCTCGATCAGCTCGTCCAGCTGGTCGCTCATCGTGCGCAGGACGGTCAGCTTATCGGAATCATTGCCCGCCGTCTTTTCCAGCGCGGCAATGGCGCTGTCGATGTCCGCCTGTACCGCGCGCAGTTCGCCCTCCAGCTTCGGCAAGGACGCCGTCAGCTGATAGTCGCGGTACTGGTCAGGCGCAACGCCAGTGATGTAGATGACCTGACGGTAGATGTTGTTCAGCTGCTGCACGCAGTCCTGCACCTGCGCGATGATGTTTGCCATATCGCCCAGTACAACTTCCATGCGCAGGGTATGCTTGCCCGCGGTCAGGTAGACGCGGTAGGCGTTTTCGTCCTCGTCGGAGAGCGTTTCTATCCGCCACGTCTGCGTGTAGGAGAAGGGCTGCGCGTTGAACTCCGCAAACGGCACTTCGCCGTCAATCATGATTTTGCGGTACACGTCGATGCCGCGGACGAAGTTCTGCTTGTCCACCATCGAGATTTCGTAGTAACCGTCCTGCGGCACTTCAAATGCCCACTCAATCCACTGGCCCGCGTTCTTCCAGCTGCTGCCGATGGAGTTATTGAGCAGATACCGCGCCGACATGGGGTACACAACCGCGCTGGATTGATCCTGCACGGGGTAAAGCATCTGAGAAGAGGTCTTGACGGCGTTTTCTGCCTCAAAGCGCACGGACACGCCCGTCGCATCCTGATGACCCGCCGCGTCGCCCGCCGCCTTCACATCCACATAAGCGGCAGGGCGGGAGTGGTTGGACAGCGTAATCGACCGCAGGAGCATCGGCTCGCGCATGGACAAAAGCGTCAGCGTGTGCTGCCCCGCTTCGAGGTAGATGCTCATTTCGTCAGAAATGTAGCCGTTAGTGTCATACAGCCCGTGGGTACACCACTCTGGCTGTTCAATGGGCGAAGGCTTCAGGTCATTGCCCTGATTATCCTTGTCCCACTTGCGGACGACGATGCCGTTCTCGTCGGTGTACTCCTCGTAGGCGCCGTTGACCCACACGCGGTTGAAGTCCACCATCGCCAGCTCACTGTACGGCAGCTTGCCGTCCACAAAGAACGCGCGCTGGATGGCGCTGTTCTTGCCCGCGTAGGGGTAATAGAGCAGCGTCAGGTCATACAGACCCGATTCCGGAACATCCACAACCCACTCGGTCAGCGACTCTTCGCCCGTCAGGACGCTCTTGCCCGCCATGCCCTCGTAGTCCTCAAAGACCCGCGGCTGGGCGGCAATGCCTGCATCCTCGTAGCGCACGAACGTGTCCGCGTCCACCGTCACGGTCACGTCCGGGTGCGCCGCATCCTCGTAGCGTTCCAGATAGTCCGCATACCCCGGAATTGACGCATCAATGGAGTATGTACTCACAATCTGCTGGTAGTCCGCGTTCGTCAGCGCCGTTGCGCCGCTTGTGCTCTCCTCCGCCAGCGCAGCGCCGCAAAGCAGCAGCAATGCCAGCACCATGCTCATCAGCGACTTCTTTCCGCTCAACACCGTTCACCTTCCTCTTGATTGTTAGGAGGGAGACACCCAAGGGGCGCTGCCCCTTGACCCCGCAGGGAGTTCCTCCCTTGACCCTTTTTCGCGATTGAGTTGACTTCTCTTCCATGCTGTATGCGCGTGCTGCGCTTTGAAGCGTTAGTCGCCCAGCGGATAATTCCGCAAATCCGGCAATTCCTTGCGCGTAATCACCGTATCGCTCTTATACGCTTTTTTGAGCATGTTCTTTTCGGTGTACTGTTCGCTGTAATTGTTGAAGCCCGCCGCTTTCAGCACGAACTCCCCTTCCCACACGCACCAGTAACTCCACATGATGTTGTCCCGCACCAGCTGCTCCGGGTCTGGAATGCAGCCATTTTCCGAGAGGGTAATCAGCTTGCGCGTGTCCGTGTAGCTCAGCGCCTTGATGAACCGCGCCGCCTGCGACGTGTACACATGCTTGCCGGGGTAAATGTCCTCGCCGATAATATCCACATACTCGTCGCCCGGATACCACGCGGCATCCTGACCGTTCCAGACCCAAATCAGGTTGTTCAGCCCGTGGACGTTCGTCAGGCGGTCATACATGAGTTTGTACAGCTGCAAGTACGCATCCGCGCCGGATGCGCCCCACCAGAACCAGCCGCCGCTTGCCTCGTGCAGCGGACGCCACAGCACCGGCACATCCGCATCCTGCAGGCGCTTGAGCTGCACAGCAATCGCGTCGATATCGTCCAGCAGCATCTGGTAGCCGTCCGGGTCTCTGCCGTTCATCGCACGGGCAAGGTTGAATTTCGTCTTGTCGGTGTAGAACGTGCCCCACGGATCGCTCTTGCTCTTGTCATAGCGGGCGGCAGGGCACCAGTGCCAGCACAGCGTGACGATACCGCGCTTGCCCTCGTCGCCGTTCCAATACTCAATCGCTCGTTCGACGACGTTGGAGCTGTTGTCGCCCTTCGCCACACGCGCGGGAGAATAGGAAATCAAGTCCATGCCAAGCACCGCGGGATAATCGCCGCCCGTACCGCGCCAGACCGCCGCGTTTGTCAGCCCGAACGCCCCGTCCTGTGACTGCTGCCCGGACAGCACGGTCTTGCCGTACTGATCGCACAGGTAGGTCATCAGGCGCTTGGCGCTGTCTGTGGCGTTAGGGTTGATGAGCGTCGGCTTGACTTCGTACACATCAGCGGGCAAGGGCGCTGCCCTGCGGATGCTGAACGAGTCGACCGCAATCCAGCCATAGCTTGCCGTGACGGACACAGTATTTTCGCCTGCCTCCAGCCACACATACGGCACAACCTCGTCCGACCAGCTGCCGCTATTGGTGATATCCCCAACGTGCTGCCCGTTGGCGTTGACCTCGTTGACTTTCGTTCCGCCGCCGATGACCGCCGTCCGCACGATGATGTCATACAGTCCATCTTCCGGCACGGTCACGGTCACTTCCACCCCGTCGCCGGTATGCTCCAGTCCCGACACGCACGTTCCCGTCGCAGCGATTTTCGCCTTGCCCAGCAGTGTTCCGCTTTCTGCTTCGACCGTCTGCAGTACGTTTGGCGTTTCCTCCGCCCGCACCGCGTCGACCGTCCCTGTCATCAGGATGCTCGCTGCCAGCACTGACAGCGCCGTTTTCCGCAGAATTTTCCGGCATGTAGCACGCTTGTCCATTCCCCGTTGCTCCCTTTTGTTAGTCTATTATTAGCTAATAGCACTTTGCTCTTTTTGATTATACTACACTTACGCGGTTTACGCAACCCCATTTTGGTTAATTTGGGCGATTTTCAACAAATTCCTTTCATTGTTTCTGCGCAACTTCTTTTCTTTTCCTGTATCATTTGTTCGTTTTTCAACCATTCCGTTGCCTTAACATGAATTTCCGTCCCCGTTGTTAAGTGATTCGCGCTGATGCTCTTGCGCCCCGTTAGGCTAACACGTTAGCTATCTGGACCGAAAAAAGCGACTGCACGAATGCAATCGCTTCTTTGATACTATTTCCAAATGAGAATTTCGCCCAAATTCGCAAACAAGCGGCACAGATGAATGCAGAAAATCGTATCACCATATGTCATTCTTCCGGCAGGGCAAGATGTCCGTTCGCCGGCAGCGTTCCCTGCCCCTGCATCGCGTCGAACTGGCTTGAGAGATAGATGATGTGCGTCACCGCGATAATCGTCGCGCGCAGCATCATTCGCTCCGGCATGTCCGCGGGGTTGAAGCGCTCCATCGTATCCGTCAGCCCGAACGTGTACTGCAGTGTCGATTCCAGCGAATCACAGAAGTAATCATATGCTTGCTGCACCGTGTATGTCTTTCTCTGCATTTGGAACAGCCGCGTAATGTTTTCCATCGACAGTGCCGACTTCGCCACGGCAATAAACAGCAGGTACGCAATCTGCTCCGCGCTGTACTGCTTGCGCACCGGATTGTTGATATACCCCTTCTTGACGTAGTTGCTCACCATCGACGTGGTAATTTCCATGCAGCCCAATGGCGCCAAATAGCGGTTCATATACTTCACTGTCTGGTCGAGATACAGCCCCACATCCGGAATTTCCCGGTAACGCGGCATCCGAAACTCACTAATCTGTGCAATCACACGTTCATCCCCTTTTGTATTATCATATCACAAGTTATTCAAAACGTCAAGAAAAAAAAGTTCCAGACCTCTTGACAAGTTTCTGAAAAACTGCTAATATGCATGTTGGAATCCTAATGCGGCTGATTTTTCTTTGATAGAGGGTATTGATGATGATGACGAAGATTGTCGCGGACTCCTCCGCGGATTTGCTGACCTTGGGCGATTTGCCCTTCGCCTCCGTCCCGCTGACGATTCATGCGGGCGACCGTGTTTTTGTGGACGATGAGCACTGCGATATTGACGGCATGATCGCCTTTCTGCGCACTTATAAGGGAAAGACGACGACTTCCTGCCCGAACACGGAATGCTGGCTGAAGGCGTTTGGCGACGCGGATACGGTGTATTGCGTCACGATTTCCAGCGCCATGTCTGGCACTTACAACGCGGCGATGCTGGCGGCGAAGGAATACATGGAACTGCATCCGGAGCGCCGGGTGCATGTGTTTGACAGCCTGAGCGCCGGGCCGGGCTGCACACAAATGGTGGAGAAGGTGGCGGACTGCGTTCGCAAGGGCTTGTCCTTCGAGGACACAGTTGCCGCTGTGACCGCCTTCCGTGACCGTGCGAATTTGATTTTTTCGCTCGCGTCGGTGCACAATTTCGTCGCGAACGGTCGCGTAAGTGCGGCAGTAGGCGCGATTGTCGGCATTCTGGGCATCCGCGTGATTGGCAAAGCAGGCGTCAAGGGTGAATTGGTCATTGCGTCAAAGTCGCGCGGCGACCACAAGGCGATGCAGAACATGCTGAGCGCCATGATGAAACAGGGCTGGAACGGCTCGAAGGTGTACATTCACCACTGCATGAACCAGAGTGCGGCGGAAGAGCTGAAAGCGGCGCTGCTGGAGAAATTTCCGAACGCGGAGATTGAAATCGGCGTACTGCGCGGGCTTTGCTCGTACTACGCGGAAGTCGGCGGCGTCCTGGCGGCGTATGAAGGCAATCTGCGCGCGTAATTTATACTATTTCCAGATTCACCTGCGCCAAGATGCGCCGCGAATTTTCATCTGGAAATAGTATTAGCAATCAAAAACAGGGGCATGGGCGTTTTGCATCCATGCTCCTGTTTTTTGCATTTAATTTTAATTTAGGAAATTACTCTTCCGTCTCTTCCTCGCTGTCCTCGTCGATTTCCGGGAAAATCGGCTGATGGCAGTTCGGGCAGAGGGTATTCTCGTCAAAGTCAACGTCGTTGGCGTGGAAAGTCAGCTCAGCGCCGCAGTTCGGGCAGGCGTAGGCAATCAGGTCGTCGTCGGGATTTTCCTCCTCGGCGGCATCATCCTCGTCGTCTGTATCGTCCGCGCAGTCCTCGCAGTCGCATTCGTCCGCGTCATCGGCATCTTCGTCGTCCTCTTCCTCGTCGCTGAAGAGCGTTTCCGTCAGGTCGGACAAATCATCGTCGATGGACTCAACGTAGTCCTGTAGCTCCCTGTGCGCCTCGTCCATGCGCTGCATCTCCTCCGCCATGTCGCCCATCGCGCCGAGGATTTCCAGCAGCAGCTTGTTGCTGTCCTTCTCCATGTTGAGCTTCATACCCGCCGCAAGGCCCTTCAGGTAGCTCACTTTGTCCGTCAGTTTGCTCATGTCCAACCCTCCTAATGATGGTTTTGTTTGTATCACAATCGGCTCGGAGGAAGTTTGTCCGCCGAGCCGGTTTGAACTTATAGTCAGATAATTATGCGCGCTCCATGTACTCGCCGGTGCGGGTGTCAATACGAATCTTGTCGCCCGTGTTGACGAACAGCGGCACCTGCAGGGAGTAGCCGGTTTCCAGCGTCGCGGGCTTGTAGGTGTTGGAAGCCGTGTCGCCCTTGAAGCCGGGTTCGGTGTCGGTCACTTCCAGCACAACGAAGTTCGGCGCTTCCACGGAGAAGGGCTGACCCTTGAAGAAGCGGACGGTCACATTCGTGCCTTCCTTGACATAGGGGATGGCGTCTTCCACCTTGTCCAAAGACATCGGGATCTGGTCGTAGGTTTCCACGTCCATGAAGTAGTACAGTTCGCCGTCATTGTAGACGTACTGCATTTCCTTCGTCTCGATGATGGCCTTGGGCATCTTGTCGGTGGGGTTGAAGGAGCGCTCAACCACCGCGCCGGTCATCACGTTCTTAATCTTGGTGCGGACAAAAGCCGCGCCCTTGCCGGGCTTGACGTGCTGGAAGTCAACGATGGTCCAGACGCCGCCGTCCCATTCCACGGTAATGCCCTTTTTGAAATCGCCAGCAGTAATCATGAATCAATTCCTCCAATTGTTTCGGTGTCTGTGGGTTCTCTATTTCCAAATCCGCGGCACGGATTCAGTCAAAACACACCTGCCATTTTCAGCAAACGGCAAAGTAGGCTCATGCGCGTGCATAGCCATCTTCATTGTATCACAAATTTGTGCGGATGAAAAGCCTTTTTTGCGCCCGAAGCGAAAGAAATGCGGATTTTTTCATCCGCCAAATAGAATTCTTCTGCCGATAGCCCCCGCCCGCGCGATTCAGCAGGAATTTCCGTCTTCCGCGTCGAATCCTTTCGGCAATTCAGCGACTGATAGAAGGGGGATTTTCCCGCATGACGCTCTTTTTGACCAGCAGTCCCTGCGACAATAACGTTCCCGAAGGGCTTGACCTTCCCCTGTATTTTCGACGCGCGCAACGGCTTTGTCGAGAACCTCCGCGCCAGCGTTGAGCCGGGCGCAGCTGCTCATTATCGCCAGCGACCCGGATGCTTTCGCGGGCAATGACGAAATGGCGGCGACGTTCGAGGGCTGTTTCGCTGCGGCGGAAATCGAATTGGAGGATGTCTGCGTGCTGGACAGCCGGAACGCCGATGATGCGGCAGAGCTTGTCGCGCAAAGCGGCGTAATCCTGCTCTCCGGCGGGCATGTACCGACCGAAAACGCCTTTTTCGCGTCGATGGACTTGCGTGACCTGCTGGCAGACTTCGACGGCGTTATCATCGGCATCAGCGCGGGCAGTATGAACTGCGCTGACACCGTGTATGCCCAGCCGGAAGAACCCGGCGAAGCGGTTGACCCAGATTATCAGCGTTTCATCCCCGGCTTGGGGCTGACGACGCGGAACATCCTGCCGCACTACAATCAGGTGAAAGACAACGTGCTGGACGGCTTGCGGCTCTTTGAGGACATCACCGCTGCCGACAGCGCGGGGCATACGTTCTATATTCTGCCTGACGGCAGCTATATCCTTGCGCGGGACGGCGACGAAATGCTGTGCGGCGAAGCGTGGCTGATGCACAACGGCGTGCTGGAAAAGCTGACGGAAGACGGCGAAGAATTGACATTATAATAGGAAGCATTGCGGCGCACCGCTCCGAACAGGAGGATGCGCCGTTTGCGTTTATTCCATTTTTTCGCGGATTAACCCATTCCCATACGCTTCCGTCAGCGCCTCCAAATCGTCGATTTCCGTGCGCTTGCGCTGCCCCTCGTCCGTGTCGCCAATCAGAATCCGGCGCGGCGCGGTGTAGATGCGTTCGCTTGATGATTCAATGTCCTCATCCTCGTGAATCGCCTTCTCGATGCTCTCGAACGGCTGATGCGTCCGCAGCGTCATGCCGTGGCTGTTGTAGACCAGCGTGTAGCCCGCAATGCCTGTCTTCTGGTGATACGCGCTGCAAAATCCGCCGTCGATGACAATCAGTTTGCCGCCGCCCTTGACCGGTTTCTCGCCTTCAATCGCCCGAACCGGCACATGCCCATTGACGATGTGACTGTTCGGCGCAGTCAGTCCAAATTCTGCCAGAATGCGCTCGACATTCGCCGGGTCGTTAATCAGCCGATAATACGGATTTTTGATTTCCGCATGTGTCGCCGGATCAGCAATATACAGGCGCTCGAAAGTCGTCATGGCGCTCCGCCCGTAGATGGGCGACACCGCGCCGCACCACAGATACCACAGGAAATCCTGCCCGACCTGCCGCTGCCAGCTGCCCTCCGGCGCAAAGTACCCCATGCGCGCACAGCGGTCACAGCAGTCAAACCACCGCTTGCCGCTGTACTCCGCGTCCCAGAAACGCACGGCGGTGAACTGCCCGTCTTCATCCATCGGCACAGCGCCGTGGTAGAGCAGATTGCCGTTCACGCAGCTGTACACCGAGCCTTGTGAAAAGAGAAATTCGACGTGCTTTTGCAGCTTTTCGCTGCCCTTAAAATCACGCACAAGCCGGGCGATAATGTCCTCCTCGCGCGGCAGCAGGCGCTCCGGCGCAGTCGGGTCAACGGTCGGGAAATCGCAGTCCAGCAGCGGATATACCTTGCCCCCGCAGCGCACCGTTCCGGCGTCATAGTCGATTTGGCGCAGATAGTCGCGCCCCTGCATTTCAAAATCGGGGTTGCGGGCAATCACCTCCGCTTCGAGTTTCAGCATCAGCACCGTGACCGCCTTATGCATCCGGGCGACGCGCGCGAGGTTCGCCGGGCGGACGTCGGTCGCGTTCGGGTCAGCGTGCGGCATCCAGCGGGTCAGGTCACTCTGGGCGTAGTATTCCTCCGCGTAATGCTCCAGACAGCGCAGCGGAATGCCGTAGCCGCGCTCCAGCGTATCCACGTTGTTGTACGCCAGCGTCGTTTTCAGCACCGTCAGGATGCACAGCGGACTGCCCGCCGCCGCGCCCATCCACACCACATCGTGATTTCCCCACTGGAAGTCCACATCGTGGTACTGGTACAGGCGTTCGAGAATCATATCCGGACGCGGGCCACGGTCGAACAGGTCGCCCACAATGTGCAGCCGGTCAACCGCCAGACGCTTCACCACCTCGCACAGGGCGATGATGTACTGATCCGCCAGCCCGTAGCGCAGCATACTCGCAATGATTTCGCCATAATACTGTTCCTTGTCGTGATCCTCGAAATGCGCGTGGAGCAGCTCGTCGAGGATGTGGCCGCACTCCTTGGGCATCACGGCGCGCACATGCCGCCGCGTGTGCTTACTGGACACCAGCCGGCAGAGGTCAATCAGCTGCAGCAGCACCCGCTGATACCAGCCGTCGAGGTCGTTTTGACGCGCTTTCAATTCCGGCAGCTTCTCCCGCGGATAGTAGATAAGGGTTGCCAAATCCGCGCGCTCCTCCGGCGGGGTCGTATCGCCCAGCAGGCGATCGATTTTCTCCCGGATGACCCCCGACGCGCTGTTGAGAATATGGATGAAGGCTTCATGCTCGCCGTGCAGGTCGCTCATAAAATGCTCTGTGCCCTTGGGCAAACGGAGCAGCGCCTCCAAGCGGATGATTTCGCTGTACGCGGACAAGGCAGTAGGATATTTTTCCGCCAGCAGGGTCAGGTGGCGCAGCCGTTCGGGGGTGTATTCACGCATAGGATACTCCTTCTTTGTTGTGAGCAGCATTGCTGGTTCTACATACTATTTCCAGACAAGAATGTGCTGAGATGCGAAGCGAGTTTTTCATTCTGGCTAACGTGAATAAAACGCAGTGCTGCGCTCGCATACCAGAAGAGAAACAGCGCGGGTGAATCCGGAAACAGTATCAATCTCTTAACAGATTGATTGCGCAGAGGTTGCCGCCCGTGACGGGCAGCTTTTCAGCACAATGATGGATGGGAGGATGGACATCTGACAAAATAGTAGCACAACTCGGTCGGATTTGCAAGTCGCCGCCACGAAATCAGCGGAATCGAATAAGTCCCCAGAGCAAAGGGGAAATTTTGCTCTGGGGATGACCATCGTCCGCATTCCATTGAAGCATCGTTCAGGATTTACCAAACCAGCGTAAACACATCTGCCAGAACGCATCAGTCTCCGCAGAGGCAAGATTCTCTGCGCAGCACGCAATCAAGCTGCTTTCCGCTTGCTTCCCTGCTGCACCAGCACTGCCAGCATCACCAGCGCAATCGGCAAAATTGACGCGACGGACGCGGCAAACACAATCTGTGGGTTTCCCGCTGACAAGTCTTTCAGCAAGGCGGACAGCGGCTGCCGCAGCGAATCCGACACCAGCATCAGCGGCTGCTCCACCTGATTCCACCCCTCCGTGAACGTCAGCGCGAACAGCGCCAGCATCCCCGGCAGGGAGTACGGCGCAAGGCAGTACCACAGCAGCTTGACACTCGACCCGCCCTCCAAGCGCAGGTACTCTGTCAACTCGTCCGGCCAGCGCAGCAGCCATTGCCGCATAAAGAACGTTCCGAACGGCGCGAACGCAATCGGCGCATACAGCAGCATCGGGTGATTGAGCATCTTGTTCGCATAGGCGACGCGGTAGATGGGCAGCAGCGTCATCTGCGGGGGCATGAGCATCATCAGCGTATACAAGCCCGCAAGCGCCACGCACCACCGCGCCGGGTACTTCGCCAGCACATAGCCGCCTAAGAATGCGACCATGACCTGCACGGCGCACGCCCCCACCGTCCAAATCAGGCTGTTCCAGAACGCCTGCCAATAGGTGGACTGGTTGAATAGCATCTGCCACTGCTCCGCGGAAAACGGGATGGGCAGCAGGCGCAGCGGCTCCGAGCCGGTCGAAATCATCAGCGCATCGAAGGGCGGAACGAACGCCTGCACGCAAAGAAGGACAACGGGCAGCAGCACCACCGCCGCCAGCAGAACGGCGCAAATCCGGCGCACATGCTTCATCAGGCATCCTCCTTTCGCTGAAGGAATCCCCAAATGCACAGGAACAGCCCCGTCATCACCAGCGCAAAGAGCGACGACCCCGCCGAAAGCAAGCCGTAATCCAGTTTTGTGAAGTGGTTGTTGACATAGTTCTGGATGAAGTAGAGTGGTTTGGGCGGATACATGCCGTAGAGCAGATACGACTCGCGGAAGATGCGCATCCCGTTCATCGCCAGATAGATAATGGCGAACAGCGTCACGGTGCACAGCATCGGCAAGGCAATGCGGATGGCGATGGTGCGGTGCGACGCTCCGTCCACGCTCGCGGCATCGAAAACAGACGGTTCAATCCCCTGCAAGCCGATGAGGAACAGCAGATTGACCGCGCCGATGTTCTTCCACAGGTACAACGTGAGTAGGGTGATGTATTTCCAATCCGCGTCGCGGGGTTTCAGCGTGCGCATCAGCCATGAACTGCCGCCCATCATCACCTTCCAGAGGGGGACAATCGCCGCCGTCGGCAGGAAAATCGGGATGAGCAGCACGAGCGTCAGCCACGAAATCCGCCGACGTGAATGCCAGAAAATCATGTTCGCCAGCAGAAAGCCGATGACGAGGGACAGCGCCACCGCCACGGCAAAAAAACGCAGGGTATTGCCGAAGCCCAAGCGGAAGTAGCTGCTCTGCATGACGGCGGCGTAATTTTCCAGCCCCGCAAAGTGCGCGTTTGCGCTGTTCTCCATGACCGACGCCGCCAGCGACATGCCAAACGGCACGAGATACCACAGCGCAAACCCAAGGAACCCCGGCAGGAGGAACCATGCGTCCCGCCGGGGGTAGATAAAGTGCTTTGTGTGTTTCGAGGAATGCATTCGCGTCCTCACTCCTCCAATGCCATCTCCACGAGGTACGTCACGGACTCCTGAAGCTCCGCGTCGCTGATGTGACCGAGATACCACTCCTGCAGGTAGCTCCAAACGGCATTGTAGAAATCCCGCTGCGCATGGAAGCGGGTGACGGCAAGGTGCGAACGGTACTCCTGCGCCTCGTAATACATATGCTCCGCGTACATCGACGTAAACGGAATATACTCAAACGACCGCCCCGCCTCCACTGTGTAGACCTGTGTGCCGTTTTCATCCATGAAAACCGGGTAATATGCGTATTTGTCAAGAATCAACTGACTGGGGCATTCGCGTCCGATAAACGCAGTTTCCCCCATGACGACGCCCATGTCCAGTGCTTCTTCTGAGTACATTGCTTCGATGAATTTCGCCGCCAGTTCTTTGTGTTCCGCGTTTTTCATGATACCGCAAGCAGTCATGTAGCCCAAATAACGCACATCGTTCTTGTCGAACACCGGCACGGGCAGCAGCATCCAGCTGTTCAGCGACGGCAGAATTTCATTCACGATTTCTTCTTCCGTAGGCCCACCTGAAAATGTCAAATTCGGGTCATGCATCAGCGCCAGCGTACCTAAGTAACCTTCGCGCGCCATGAAACTCTGCATCATGCCAATAGGATTATCTGCACTTGTAATCACCATCAGTACATCATTTGTCCGATTTTCACGCAAAATTCCCGATTCATCGAGTTTCCTCGGCATCAGTGCATCCGATTTCAGCACCTGGCGGAATGTAGGAAAGTAGTCTGTGAAGAACCGATTAATTTCGTTTGGATACAATGCAAGATAATTCAAGAACATGTCCACCTGCACATTTTGCAGAGCTGGATAATCAAGCAAAGAAGCACCTGTCATCATGTACAAGTTCTTTTCCCTGTTTTTGCCAAATAAAATTGGAAACCGCTTGCTAAACTCAAGATACTCATCCCACGTCCAAGCGCCGTCTTTGGCAGGATATTCAATATTGTTTTGCTCACTTAATTCGTAGTGAATAAACCACGCTTCCTGACCAATACTAATTGGCAATGCGAACAGCTTTTCGTTGTACATCAGTAGTTCGGACATATCCAATAATTCCGCCGGGTACGCTTCCAGGCCAATCTGGTCAAGCGTCAGCAGATAGTCCTTTTCCGCCATGTCTATCAGCCCGGCATATCCTGTGATAATCATATCAAAATCCGCCTGATTGGTCATTAGAAGGCTGTTGAGTTGATTTGAACTGTACAAACGGTATTCAATGGTCACACCCGGATTCGCCTTGAAGAAGGCTTCTTCAAGGGGCAGATTCAGCGCGCTTTCTTCGGAAGTAATTGCAATCACTAAACGTTGTTCAGCTTCTTCTGCCGTGGCAGGAAGGGCGGAAATCAGCATCGTCAGACATAGCAGAATTATCAGCAATCGGCGCATGGGGAAACCTCCTTTGGTGTCGCAAATTGTCAAGTAAACGAAACAGAGGATTGGGCGGCAGAGGTGTTACCTTTCATGTCGGTCGTAAAGAAAACGCTGCCTTCGTTATGCCGCCCAATCCGCCCCTCGTAAGAGGCATAACTTTGATGGTGCCAATGGCATTTTATTGACCACAAGCATCATTTCACTTGTAGTATAGCGTAACGCTTGATATATGTCAAGTGCTTCAGCTTGTAAATTTACGAAAATCATCCAGCGTTTCCGAAAATGGTTTTTGTTCTGCCCGCGACACGCAAAAACGCCTGCCCCTCATGCATCGTCAGGAAGCAGGCGTTTGCAATTGCTCGCTTATACTATTTCCAGATAAGAATGCGCCACAATGCGCCGCGAACTTTGCATTTTGGCTAACACGAATGAAACATCTCGTAGCAGCGCAATTTTTCTGCCGTTCGCGTCGCTCTGCCGCGCTTTGTCCCCAAATCCTTCCGCGGAGGATCAAAAAGACTGCCCGCTCCGCGCAGACAGTCTTCCTTCTATTCGCCGTCAGTTCCCTATCAGTAATGGCACTCCGCCATCTGAATCCTCACACACATCAGCACATTCGCCAGAAACTCGCAGCTCGTCGGGCGCGGCTCGTGCGGCGCGGGACTCCGCCCCATCAGCGCGCAGTACACAGGTATGTTCTGCTCCTGCCACGTCTGGTTGACCGCCGTGCGAATCGCCTGATCCACCGATGGGCGTGGTGTTGCACTGCTTCGCGACCACCGGGTACACCTCGCCCGTCACCAGTCGCGTCTCAAACGGGCGATTCACCAGCAGCAGCAGCGTTTCCACCAGATAGTTGAACCCCGACAGCCGCGCCGGAACACCCAGACACCGCAGCAGGCTGGCGATATACCACCGCATCGGCGTACCCGGTCTCGGCACAGGCAGCGGCGGCAGTTGATTTTCGGGCGGGCGAGGGGCAAGCTGAGCGTTGGTGGACATCTGGACGAGCGGAATCGCCTGCTGTAGGGGAAAGCCCTGTAAATCAGAAGCCACGATGTAGTACGTCGGCGCGACGTTCACGGGCACGCTTGCCTCACTGCGGCTCTTCACGATTCGGTAGGGTTTGGTATCAAAAGCAGGGTATTTCGCATCATCCACAGGAAAAACCTCCTTAGCAAAGCGTCAGTGTCAGAAAATGGTTATTATAATCAATACACGATACCCTTCACGCATACCATGATTGAAAAACGGCCTTCCAGCGCTGTATCCTGACGCCTAAACTGCACCACTGGAAGTTCTCGTATGCCTATTTTAGCACATTTTGCAGGAAAAGAAAAGTAGCATGTGTTATTTTTCGACATATTTCGCGCAAAAATACAGAGAAAGCACAAAAGAAGTTGCAATTTACAAAAACATTACATGGGCAATCGTGTATTGCAGGGGGCATTACATGCTGGGTGAATTACAGGTGGAATCAGCGCATCAAAAAGCAGACTTTTTCTTCGGGTTTCCGCACTTCTGTCGCCCGCCCATCGGAATTTCCACGCCTTCCGTCGTGGGGTGAAGGCGTATTATAGCGCAAAGACACGAACGGGAGGAAGGAACGCTTGCGCCGCTGCACACGCAAGTTTTTTCCCTTGCCCGTTCTCGCATAGCAAAGCCATGTGAGCTGTTGCCAATCTGTATTTGTGCTCCCCTTTTGTGCCATGAAGAATCCTTCTTCGTTTGCCATTGAAAACGAAGCGGGTGGAACTTTTCCAAAGCAAAGCGGCTCTGCCGACTTTCTTCTTTCCGAAAATCAGCAGAGCCGCCGAGATATGCAATTGATGTATTTTCCCCTTATTCCGCCAGCTGTACAATCGCGCCAAGCAGCCCCGGCCCGGTGTGAATCGCCAGTGCGGGACTGACCGGACTGATGAAGCTCGACACCACATCGAGCCGCTCCATCAGGCGGTCGCGGAGTTTCACGGCATCGTCATATGCCGCGCCATGCACCACCGCCAGACGCACCTTGTGACCCTGATAGCGGCGGATGATCTCGTCCACCATCGCCGTCAGCGCGTTGGAGAAGCCGCGCGCCTTGCACAGCGTGTTGTAGACGCCCTCGTCGTTCACGTAGATGACCGGCTTGATTTGCAGCAGCGAGCCGATTGCGCCCTCAACGCGCCCGATGCGCCCGCCCTTGCGCAGGAATTCGAGCGTTCGGATGACGAATGCGCCCAGCTGATGTTCGCGGCGTTTCTCCAGCAGCGCGATGGTATCCTCCACCGACATGCCGTTTTGCAGCGATTCCGCCGCTTCCAGCACCAGCAGCCCCAGGCCGCAGGAGAGCGTTTTGGAGTCGAAAACATGAATTTTCATGTCCTCAAAGTCCTCCGCAAGCAGGGAGACCATGTTGAACGTTCCGGACAGGCTGCCGCTGATGGACAGGTGCAGGATGCTCGTTGCGCCCTCGTCGTGCAGGGTGCGGTAGAGGTTGCTGACATCCTCCGGCAGCGGCAGGGATGTTTTCGGCACTTCCCGCTGAAGTAAATCATAAAGCTGCTCCTGCGTGATTTCGAGCCGGTCGCGGAACTCTCCCTGACTGGTCGCTACACGCAGCGCAACGGTGCGAATATCATATTGACTGAGCTGTTCATCCGACAGATCGCAGGACGTATCCGTCACCAATGCAACCCGTTCGTTTCCAATCTGGAACACGGAATATCAGCCTCCTTCCGTCTGCCGTTATTATACCACAGCTTTGCGCTTTCATCAAGCGAAGCAATCTTGTTTTTCAATTCGGTAACACTTTATCGTTGCAGGGAGAATCGCCACTTTTGAGGCTTCAAGCAAAATGACTTACGCTTCCTCAATCGTGCAGCCGCCGATGAACTCACGCAGCAGGCTCAGCGGGGGGATTTCCGCCAGCACGCCCTCGTCAATATCCGGGAAGTAGTTCAGCGTCTTAATCAGCCGGCGCGCAGCCAGATAGTTCTCATTCTCCGGCGGAATCGCCTTCAAGAGGTCGTAGGCATAGTGGCGCAGGACGGGCAGCTCGTAGTGCAGGGCGGTGTTGAACATGCGGTCGGCGTTCTCCTGATAGGGGAAAATCCACGTTTCTTCGCCGTGGCGGACACTGGGCCACATCGAAAGCGTGTTGTTCGGCGGCGTCGCGCGGAACTGCATGTCGCGCACGATGCGGCGCAGCAGACGGACATCCGTCGTGCGGATGCGGTTGTGGTCGTCAAGGTTCAAGCATGTCAGGGCACTGACGAACACGCGGTAGATGGCATCCGTGTGCAGCCCTTCGGACAGCGCCGGATTCAGCCCGTGGATGCCCTCGATAACCATCACTTGCCCTTCCCGCAGGCGAACTGGCGTGCCGCCCGGATTGCGCTTGCCGAGTTTGAAAGAGAACGTTGGCAGCAGGACTTCGCGCCCATCCAGCAATTCCGCCAAATGCTGGCGGAAGAGCGGCACATCCAGCGTGCTGATGGCTTCGAGGTCGAGCGTGCCGTCCTCTTGCAGCGGGATGCTGTCGCGGTCAAGATAGTAGTTATCCAGCGAAATCACCAGCGGCTGAAGCCCGATAACGTTCAGGTGGAGTGCCAATCGCTGGGCGAACGTCGTCTTGCCGGACGAAGACGGCCCGGCAACCAGCACGATTTTCTTGTGCTGGATGGCAATATCCGCCGCAATGTCGGCAATCGCCTTGTCGTGCAGCGCTTCATTCAGGCGGATGAAGTGGCGGAAGCGGTGTCCCTCCATCATCTCCGCGACGTCAGCGGCGTTGTTGACGCCCAGCAGCGCGCACCACCTCGTCGATTGGTCAAACACTGCCAGATGCCCCGCGCGATGCACATACGGCGCGGCTTTCTCCGGGTGATTGGCTGCCGGCAGACGCAGAACGATGCCGCGGTCGGGCAGCCAAGTGAGTTCAAAGACCTGCGTCATGCCCGTGCGTGTCGCCATTGCGCCATAGAAGTACTCCCACATACCGTCCAGCCCGTACATATGGAAGAACGGCGTTGTTCGGCGGGAGAGCAGCGCGACTTTATCCGCCTGCCCCTGCGCGTCGAAGTAGGCAATGGCGTCGTCGAGCGTCCATTCTTTCTTCTCAAATGGCAGATTCTGCGCCGCGAGAGCGTGCATCTGCCGGGCGATAGCGCGCGTCTCCTCCTCTGTGATGGCGTGACCGGGCATTCGCAGCAGCACGCCACCGCTGACGCTGTACTCAATGCGGACGCGCTGACCGGGCAGGACGCGGTTCGTCGCCGCAAGCAGGAGGAAGCGCACCGAGCGCTCATAGATGCGCCGACCTTCCTCCGTGTGCATGGTGAGCAGGTGAAGCAGCCCCGGCTGGGTGACGGGTGCGTTCATTTCCAGCACACGTCCGCCCTGCTGGACGGCCAGCACGCCTTCGCGGCTGATGCCGAGCTTTATCAGGCACTGTTCAACGGTCATGCCCTGTTCGAGTTCCATTTTCTTATCTTCACAAGCAATCAACATTCTTTGATTCACCTCGTTTCACCAGAGGCGCTGCCTCTGGACTCCGCCAAAGGGTCTTCGACCCTCTGGACTCCCTTTCGCGCGATTGAGTTGCGCGCATTTTCATACTGCTTTCGCGTGTTGTGCAGGGGTTTTGCCTCTGCGGAGGCGACCAAAGGGCAATGAAAACAGACGAAGTCTGCGATCGCCCTTTGGGAAACCTTCGGTGCACTCCCATGTTACTTGATTTTTATTGGAAGTTTTTTAGTTAGTGTGCCTTTCGTTCTTCCAAGTAACAATACGATTCAAGCAACATGGGAGGTGACGGCCGAAGGGGTCAAGGGGGCGACCGGAAAGCCCCCTTGCGCGCCCGCAGGCGCGTCCCTGCAACAAGAATATACAAGCCGCTTATAACCCGCAAAGAGGGGACGTGGGGAATCTTCACCGCGAATAAATCCCCGTGAGGATTTCCCGAATGTACGCCTCCCGGTGCGGGAGATTCGCATCCCTGCGTGCAACCTCTGCCGCGGCTTCATTATCATATGGCACAGAAATCACCGACATCAGCAGAACGCCCGGTTCACGCGAGCCGAAATCCCCCTCGACAATCACCGCGTGGGCTTTCGGGACACCCATGCTGTTGCCGACGCTGCCCGTGTTGACGATGTAGCCCACATCCAGCGTCCGCAGGAACGGACGGTGACTGTCGGCAAAAACTACGCCGCCGTAAACTTTGCCATTCGCTGTGAAAGGCTGGGCCAGAACACTCTTGTCGTGCTGCACAAGCATCAAGTCCGTCACAGGGCGGCCGTGGAAAAAGCGAAAATGCGTGCCGCTAATCCACTCGTCCATGTCCAGCGGAAGCGTGTTCAGCCAGTTCATGCGCTCTTCGCCCAGCTGATCCCAGAAATAGTTATCCGCGGCGAAGCGCTTGCCGCCGATGCCATAATCCCAGTTGCCACCGACGAAGCGGGTGCAGTTTGCCCGCACCCAGTCGCATGTTTCGCGCGACTGCGGCCCTTTGCCCACCGCGTCGCCCAGAAACCAGATTTCATCAACGTGATAATCCTTCAGCGCCTTTTCCATTGCCAGCGTCGCCGTCAAGTTGCCGTGCAGGTCGCCCAACATTGCAATTTTCTTCATGCGCGGCCTCCTGCCTTAGTCCGGATAAACCATGGCCGCTTCAGAACAACGGGACAGCACGCCGCAGTACGCCGCAGCTTCCTGTTTGGCACCGGTCAAATCATGCTCCAGATAATTCCCGCACTCGATTTTCTTCGCGCCGGGAATTTCGCCCTCAAAATCCGCCGCGAAACGGAATGCGTCGCGCACAAGCTGCAAAGCGTCCGCCTTGCTCATGCTGTCGCGGAGGATGAGGTAGAACCCCGTCCGGCAGCCCATCGGGCCGAAATACACCACCTGCTCCGATGCGGTAGAAGAGCGCACGAACGTCGCAATCAGGTGTTCGAGCGTATGCAGGGCGGGCTGCGCCACATAATCCCCCTGATTGGGGAATTTCAGCCGAAGATCGTAGGTCACGCAGTCGCCGTCGATGCGGGAAACATACATGCCGGGCGTGAGCGTATCATGATTGATGGTGAAGGACGCGATTTTTTTCAGCATAGGGAAATCCTCCTTTGCGCATATCTCTTATATTATAACACACTTGACGGCACGGGGCAAGTATTGACTTGCGGGCGATTGCGGTATGATAAGGGGCGGAGGGGATGCGTTATGTCGATTCTTGTCACAGGCTTTGAACCGTTCGGCGGCAGCAGCCGCAATGCCTCATGGGAGGCAGTTTTGCTTTTGCCGGAGACGATTGCGGGGCACGCCGTATACCGGATGCGGTTGCCGGTCTGCTACGGTCAGGCAGGTGATTTGCTGGTGGAGATGATGCGGCGGATTCGCCCGACCGTCACGCTCTGCTGCGGCGTTGCAGGTGGACGCAAGGCCATCACGCCGGAGCTGATTGCGATAAACTACCGCCGCGCCTCGATTGCCGACAATGCGGATGTGCTGTACGCCGGCGAGAAGATTGACCCGAAGCGTCCCGATGCGCACATGACGCGCCTGAACGTCCTGCGCATGGTGGACGCCATGAAGTCCGCTGGGCTTCCTGCTGATTTGAGCCTGACCGCTGGGGCATATGTGTGCAACGACCTGTATTTTGCGCTGCTTGACCGTGGGCTGACTGTCGGCGGCGAGGGCGTGTTCGTGCATGTTCCGACGGAGGATATCGTTTCCGCCGTGGATGCAGCGAAGGGGCTGGAGATTTGTCTGCGAACGGCGCTGGAGGGGTAAAGCAGGCTTTTTTCTTCCTTTTTTATATGGAACTTATGCTGCTTGCAGGGATTTCGCGCCTGCGAGAGAAGTCTATTCTATGCAAAGGCAGCATAACCACAATTACAAAAATCACCCGTGCATCGGCTTTTCTGCCCCCGCACGGGTGATTTGTTTATTGCAATTGCGCGAAATAGGCTCGGCAGTCATCCGCATCGTGCGCAATCTGCGCGCGCAGTGTCTCGATGCTATCGAACTTCTGCTCCGGGCGCATGAATTTCAGGAATGTCAGCCGGACATTCCGCCCGTACAGCGAGAGGAACTCATCCAGCACATGCGCTTCCACCGTGACGTGCCCTTCCGGCAGCGTCGGATGCCGCCCGACGTTCACCACCGCCGGGAAAATGCCGCCGCTCGTTTCCAGATAACAGGCATACACGCCGAACGCGGGCAGCGCCTTGTGCGGCGGGATGGTGATGTTCGCCGTCGGGAAGCCGATGGTGCGCCCGACCTGCTTGCCCTCTTCAACGCGCCCCGCAATGCTGTAGCCGCGGCCGAGCAGGTTGTTGACCTCGTGCATATCGCCCTGCGCAAGCAAGCGGCGGATGCGCGTGGAAGATACCGTTTCGCCGTCAATCACCACTTCCGGCACAATCACCGTGCGGAAACCGTGCTTCTTGCCGTACTCCTTGAGCAGCTGTCCATTGCCTTTGCCGCCCGCGCCGAAGGTAAAATTGAAACCGCACACAATCACAACCGGTGCGTACACCTCCACCAGTTCCGCCATAAAGTCCTCCGGCGACTGATTGGCGCGCGCCCGTGTAAACGTCGTCACGCACAGCCCGTCCACGCCGAAGGACTGCATGACCGCTGCTTTTTCCGGCAGCGTCGTCAGCATCACCGGCTCTTTCTCCGGCGCAAGCACATGCAGCGGATGCGGCTGGAAAGTGCAGACCGCCAGCGGATAGACCATCTCCTGCGCCAGCTCGTCTCCGCGCATCAGCAGCGCCTGATGGCCGCGGTGCACGCCGTCAAACATCCCCAGCACCAGCACGCAGGGGTTCAGGCGCTTCGGGTCACGGATGATTCGCATTGTTCTCCTCCTTCTCCGGCGGGAGCAGGCATTTCCAGACGAGGAATTCCCCTTCCCGCGCCGCCATCCCCCAGAATTCGTCCCGCAGATACACGCGTGTGACCTGCCCTTCCGGCAGCGCCAATACGCCGGGCAGCTTCTTCGCGGGCAGCTTCACACCGTTGCACACCTGCCTGCGCAGCCATTCCGGCGCATCCGCACGCGGCATGTGCTGGATGCCGTAATCCAGCGGCAGCAGGTGACTTTGCAGCGTCCCCTGCGCCTGATACGCTGCTGCTTCCTCCATCGTCATCGCGCTGTCCAGCGTGAACACGCCGCTCTGCGCGCGCAGCAGGAAGCGCATATGCGCCGGGCAGCCCGTCAGCTTCCCCAAATCGTCGCAGATGGAGCGGATATACGTCCCGCGCCCGCAGCGAATCGTCATACGAACGCCGTGGTCGGGCGTTTCCTCGTGCAATTCGATGGATTCCACATGCACGATACGCACGGGGGCTTCGACATCCTCGCCATCGCGGGCGCGTTCGTAGAGGGGCTTGCCGTCCTGCTTGATGGCGCTGAAGATACTGGGGCGCTGCTCAATGTCGCCGACAAGGTGCTCCGCCGCTTCCTGCACGGCGGAAAAATCAGGATAATTCTCCCCCGTTGCGATGATTCTGCCCGTCGCGTCCTGCGTATCCGTCGCCGCGCCGAACGCGCACTCCGCCACATACGTTTTTTCCTTATCCACCAGATAGTCGAACAGCCGCGCCGCCCGCCCAATCATGATGGGCAGCACGCCCGCCGCTTCGGGGTCAAGCGTCCCGGCGTGACCGACGCGCTTTTCGCCCGTCATGCGGCGGACATACCCTACGACGGCGGCACTGGTCATTCCCGGCGGTTTGAGGATATTCAGAAAGCCATTCATGCTTCGGGTTCTTCCTCGTTGGCCGCCGCTTCCGGCTGATTTTCGCTCTGGTTCTTCTGCGCCTGCGCCAGCACCTGCGCGATATGCACGCCATAGGCGATATTCTGGTCACTGACGAACTGGATTTCCGGCGCATAGCGGATGACCATCTGCTTGCCAAGCTCATGGCGGACAAAGCCCGCCGCGCTCCTCAGCGCCTTCATCAGCGGCTCGCGCTTATCTTCCTCCAGCACAGAGACGTAGATTTTAGCATAGCGGAGGTCGCGGGTGACTTCGGCGCGGGTGATGGAGAATGTGCCGGTCACGCGGGGGTCGCTGACCTCGTCGCGGATGATGCGATCCACCTCGCGGCGGACTTCCTCGGAAATGCGTTCAATACGCTGATAGCTCATGATTTCCTCCTGATGGGATGGTTAGAAAGAGAAAAGAAAAACTTTCGGGATAGATTTGTTTGGAAAGTGCGTCCAAGCCGGGTAGCCAGTCAATGGGTGTCGAGAGGGGCTTTGCCCTTCGCAGGGTCAAGGGACAGCGTCCCTTGTGGGGTTTGGGGCAACGCCCCAACTGTTCCGCGTCAAACCTATTCAAAGGGAGAAGTCAAGCAAAGTCGCGGCAGCGAAGCGTCCCGCGCCCAAACTTCGCGCGTCCTCAGACGCGCCCCCAATCTGCTCTTTTCAACGTTTATGCTGTGTCGCGCAGATGGCGCGACCGAACTGCTTGTCTTTCAGACATGGCTGCTTGTTTCCGCAAGCAGGGATTTCGCGCCTGCGGGCACGAGTCGGGGACTTTGCGGTCGCCCCCGACACCCCTTCGCAGCGCTCACCCATGCAGCTTGACTTTTATCGCAACATTAGTTTGCGCATCTGCTGATGCAATCATGCCCTGCCGCAATGGATTTGCGGATGTTTGAAAAAAAGGGGGCAGGGAAAGCCAAATGGAACTGACTTTGCCCTGCCTCCTGCGTTGCGTAAAGGGAATCAGGAATTCCTTAGCGCGGGATTTCCTCCATGATGAAGCACTCGACGACATCGCCTTCCTTGATGTCGTTGTGCCCTTCCAGACTCATGCCGCACTCGAAGCCAGCCGCCATTTCCTTGACGTCTTCCTTGTAGTGCTTCAGGCTGCTCAGCTTGCCCTCGAACACGACAACATTGTCGCGCAGCAGGCGAACCTGCGCATTGCGCTGCACCTTGCCGTCGGTCACGTAGCAGCCGGCGATAACGCCCGCGCCCGTAATCTTGAACACATTGCGCACCTCGGCATGGCCCAGCAGCACCTCGCGGTACTCCGGCGCAAGCAGACCCTTCATGGCCAGCTCCATGTCCTCAATCGCCTTGTAGATGACGGTGTACAGGCGCACATCCACCTTTTCGCGCTCCGCCGCTTCCCGCGCGGACGCATCCGGGCGGATGTTGAAGCCGATGATGATGGCATTGAACGCGCTGGCAAGGTTCACGTCGTCCTTGGTGATGGCGCCCGCCGCGCTGTGCAGCACATGCACCTTCACTTCGTCGCTGCTCAGCTTCTCCATTGCCTGCTTGACAGCTTCGACAGAGCCCTGCACGTCCGCCTTGATAATCAGGTTCAATGTCGTCTGCTTGCCGGATTCCATGTTCGAGAACATGTTCTCCAAGCTAACCTTCGCCATCGTCGCCTCGCGGGATGCCTTGACCTTCGCCTTGCGTTCCTCCGCGACCTGACGGGACAGACGGTCGTCGCCGACAGCCTGCATCTCGTCGCCCGCAGACGGCACTTCATCGAAGCCCATGATTTCCACAGGCGTGGACGGACCGGCTTCCTTGACCTTCTCACCGCGGTCGTTAATCAGCGCACGGACACGGCCGCTCGCCAGACCCGCAATGATGTTGTCGCCCACATGCAGCGTACCGTTCTGCATCAGCACAGTCGCCAGCGGGCCGCGCGCCTTGTCCAGCTTCGCCTCGATGATAACGCCGCGACCCAGACGGTTCGGGTTCGCGCGCAGTTCCATCGTATCCGCCTGCAGCAGAATCATTTCGAGCAGCTCGTCAACGCCCTCACCGGTCTTGGCGGAAACGGGGCACATAATCGTGTCGCCGCCCCAGTCCTCGCAGACGATGCCATACTTCGTCAAATCGGTCTTGACGCGCTCCGGATCGGCTTCCGGCTTATCCATCTTGTTAATCGCCACGATAATCGGCACATTCGCCGCCTTCGCGTGGTTGATGGCTTCAATGGTCTGCGGCATGACCGAGTCGTCCGCCGCGACAACCAGAATCGCAATGTCCGTCGCCTGTGCGCCGCGGGCACGCATCGCCGTGAAGGCTTCGTGACCGGGGGTATCGAGGAACGTGATATCGCGGCCGTTCATCTTGACCGTGTATGCGCCAATATGCTGGGTGATGCCGCCCGCTTCGCCCGCCGTGACGCGGCTATTGCGGATGTAGTCCAGCAGGGACGTCTTGCCGTGGTCGACGTGACCCATGATGGTCACGACCGGCGGACGCGGCTGGAGGTTCTCCTCGCTGTCGTCGAAGTTCTCGGCAGTCAGCTGATCCTCCGCGGTCACTTCCGGCTTCTTCTCCAGCGTGATGTCAAAATCCGCGCAGACAAGCGACGCGGTATCGAAGTCAATCTCGCTGTTGATGGTCGCCATGTTGCCCAGCAGGAAGAGCTTCTTGATAATCTCCGCGCTGGTCTTGCCGATCTTTTCGCACAGGTCGCGCACGACAATCGTGTCGCCGCTCATGTAGGCGTGTTCGATCTTAATCGGCGCCATCATCTGCTGTGCTGACGGTTTTTTCATGCGGCTGCGCTTGCCGCCGCGCACCACGTCGTCATCATATCCGCTGTAACCCGCATCGCGGCTGAGCTGCTTGCGGTTGCGCGCCACATGCTCCGGGTCATGCTGACGGACGTAGTTCTTCTTGTTCGGGTCGTAGTTGGAGACGCGCTCCTTGCCCATTGCAGGCGCCATATCCGGCACCGCCGGCTTCGGGCGATTCATGCCCACGCCAGCCGGACGGCCCGTGCCGCCCTGCGGACGCGCCTGGAAGCCAGCGCCGCCTTGCGGACGTGCGCCCTGCGGACGCGCCACAAACGCACCATTTCCACCCGGACGAGGCTGGAACGAGCCATTGCCGGGGCGATTCTGCTGCCCCTGCTGCGGACGCGCGATAAACGCACCGTTCCCGCCCGGACGAGGCTGCCCCTGCTGCGGACGCGCGATAAACGCACCATTTCCGCCCGGACGAGGCTGTCCCTGCTGCGGGCGGTTGCCCTGCGCCCCCTGCTGTCCCTGCGGACGGGGCTGCTGCGGCCGCGGCGGACGGATGACATTCGGTGCCAATCCGACCGGCTTGGGCGGCAGCGCCTGACCCGGACGGGAGATAATCTGACCAATCGCGGGCTTCTTGGGCGCTTCGGGCTTGGTTTCTGCCTTGGTTTCGGGCTTCTGCTCGCTCTTGGGCGCTTCTGCCTTCGCTTCGGGCTTGGTTTCCACCTTCGGAGCGGGCTTCTGCTCGCTCTTGGGCGCTTCCGCCTTCGCTTCGGGCTTGGCTTCCGCCTTCGGGCGGGCTTCTGCTCACTCTTGGGCGCTTCCGCCTTCACTTCGGGCTTGGCTTCCGCCTTCGGCGCGGGCTTCTGCTCGCTCTTGGGCGCTTCTGCCTTCACTTCGGGCTTGGCTTCCGCCTTCGGCGCAGGCTTCTGTTCGCCCTTGGGCGCTTCCGCCTTCACTTCCTGCTTCGGGGCAGACTTAGCTTCCTGCTTTTCCGCCCGTTCCGCCTTTTCCGCCTTCTCCGCTTCCTGCCGCGCCGCATTCACCGCCGCCTGCTCATCCACGTCGAGCATGACATACGCCTTGGAGTGGTCAGAGAGACGCTTCTCCTCCTCGGCGCGCTTTTCCTGCTCCGCTTTCGCATTCAATGACTTGATAAATCCGTTCTCCAGCGCACGGAGAGACTTTGCCAGCCCGTCTGCGCTCTGACGCACGCGGGATGCGTCATCGCGCACCTTCGCCGCGTCCGTGGTTAAATCCTTGATGGCATCCTTCAGCTTCACTTTCGTCATTCGACGCTTGCACCCCCGCCATGATTTTCCGATTTCATCTGTTGCCCGTGCTCTTCTTTGCCTTCAACGGGAAGGTTCTGCCTGATCTGCTCTGCCAGCCCGCCCGGCGCGACGGCCATTGCCACGCCCGACCGCCCGGTTGCATCCTGAAGCAGTCCCCGCGGCAGCAGCGCCATCTGCACCCCTGCATTGTCGCAAACACCGCGGTATTTATCCTGAGTGGCTTTTGACGCGCCGCTGTCCAGCAGCAGCACGGCGCATCCTCCGCCACGAATGCTTTTCAGGCAGCCATCTTCACCGAAGGTCGCCTGTCGTGCGCGAACGCACAGTCCCATCAGCCCGCGCAGTTTCGTTTCCCTATCCATTGGCGTCAGTTTTCCTCCGCTTCTGTCTGGGATTGGGACAGCTGCGCCAGCTCCTGCCGCAGGGCTTCCGCCACATCGTCAGTGAGCTGCACTTCCAGCTGACGTTCCAGCTGTTTCTGCCGGATGGCGCGCATCAGGCAGCTTTCCTGTCGGCATACATACGCGCCTCTGCCGGGCTTTTTGCCGCCCGGATCCATGGACACGGTGCCGTCCGGTGCGCGGACAACGCGGATGAGTTCGCGTTTAGGCTTGCTCTCCCGGCATCCGACGCACATGCGCATCGGGATTTTCTTCGGCTTCATCAAGGCTCCTTTTGGCGATTGCCGCTTGGGTCAACCACCGAATCTCGTTTCCTGCTGCTCCCTAAACTTACAGCGTGTCGTCCCCGTCGGCGGACGTTTCCGGCGCTTCCACACCCTCGTAGGGCTGGAAATCCTCCGGCAGCTCCTGCGCCGGCTGTTCTTCATCCTCCACCTGCGGGACGGCCGCTGCCATCTGCTCGGCGTACTGGCTCTGACTCTTGATATCAATCTTCCAGCCCGTCAGCTTTGCCGCCAGACGCGCATTCTGACCTTCCTTGCCGATGGCCAAAGACAGCTGATTGTCCGGCACGACAACGATGCAGGAGCGCTGACCACTCGCCTCGGTGTATACTTCGCGGACGTTCGCCGGATTCAGCGCGTTGGCAATGAATTCCGCCGGATTCTCGCTCCACTTGATGATGTCAATCTTTTCGCCGCGCAGTTCATCCACCACACGGGTCACGCGGTCGCCGCGCTGACCGACGCACGCGCCCACCGGGTCAATCAGCACCTCAGTGGAATGCACCGCCATCTTCGTGCGGCTGCCCGCTTCACGGGCGATGCCCTTAATCAGCACCTTGCCGCCAGCGATTTCCGGCACTTCCATCTCAAACAGGCGCTTGACCAGATTCGGATGCGTACGGCTGACGCGCACCTGCGGGCCGCGGCGGGTCGTGTCGTCGCCGCGCTGCACTTCCAGCACATAGACTTTCAGGTGGTCACCCATGTTGATGGCTTCGCCGGGAATCATCTGATCGCGTTCGAGGTAGCCCTCGGTGCGGCCCATCAGCTCCACCACAGCGCCCTTATCATCCACGCGCGTAACGACGGCCGTCAGGATTTCGTTTTCCTTGTCGGCGTACTCTTCGTACACTCTGCCGCGTTCTGCGTCGCGCAGGCGCTGCATAATGACGCCCTTGGCGGTCTGGGCGGCGACGCGCAGAAAATTGCGCGGCGTCACGTCCGTCTCCACAATGTCGCCCATCTGATAGGAGTCCTTAATCGCGCGGGCTTCCTCCAGCGAAATCTGGTCGGCGGGCTTCTCCACTTCTTCCACAATCAGGCGGCGGGTATACACATGAATTTCACCCGTCGCGCGGTCAATGGTCGCGGAAATGTTGTTGGCGGAGGGTTCTGCCTCGCCCTTGGCGCGGTTCTTGGCATACGCCTTTTTCAGCGCATCCTCGACCGTGGCGAAAAGCATATCCTCGCTCAAATCCTTCTCTTGGCACAGCGCGCGGATGGCTTCCACGAGTTCTTTGTTCTGTGGATCTGCCTTCGGCGCAGCAGTTGTCTTGGTCTTTCTCATGACTGTGTCACCCTTCAATAATTTATGCTGTTTCTGATGCGGAAGCAGCTTCCGCAATGGTTTTCATTTCCGATGAAAATTGATTTCTTGCGGGGAATCGGCTTGCCGGGTTATTCCTCGCCCAAATCGACGTCTTCGACGCCTTCCATGTCAACCACCGGCTTCACCAGCGAAGCCGCTTTGCGCGCAAAACGCTTCTCTTCGCCCGCGATGGTCAGCACCATGTCCTGCGCGTCAAAGTCCGACAGAATGCCCGTAAAGACCTTCTGACCGTCCACGGCCTTGAACAGGTGAACCTCCACCTCTTCGCCAAGCGCGCGCTCAAAATCTCGATCCTTCTTCAGCGGACGGTCAATGCCCGGCGAGGATACTTCGAGGAAATCGAAATCGTATGATTCCACCAGCGGCATAATGGCGCGGTGATACCGTTCGCAGTCATCCAGCGACATGCCTTCGGGACGATCAACATAGATGCGCAGGAACTTGCCCGTGTTCTCCTTATCAAGGCACACATCCACCAGTTCATAGCCCATTTCATCCGCCAGACGCTGACATTTGGGCGTGACAACGGTCGTCAATTCCGCTTTCGCCATAACTCCTCACCTCTTTCACTGCGGGTTCGTTTTTTTTCGGAGGACTTTCGCCTGCAATGTGCAGGCAATCAAAAGAGTGGCTCCCATCACCCGTCAGCACCACGACAGCACAGCGGGCATACCTCTGCCCGTAACACTGTCCCGATGCCGCCAAGCCATGTCCACTCTCAGATGTCAAGCCCTTCTTTCTGCAACCCGAAACACCGGACAGACCCGGCTGAAAAATCGCTTCCCTGAAAGTCAGGGCAGCGGTTCATGGATTCACACTTGTCAGTATACCACAGTTTCTCCCGGAATACAAGCATTTTAGCGGCTCTGCGCAACATTTTCCTTCCATTTAGGGCGCATTTTTCACACAAAGCTCTCGTCCTTGCAGAAAACGGGCACAAAATCCTCCGAGGCGCTTTCCGGCTCCTGCAAATACCCCGGCAGTCCCAAATCCAGCATATGGTCGCGCACGCGGATATATTCGCGGTTCGTAATCGTCCGCGTCAAGCCCGGAATCGACACGTTGTTGCACGGGATGTACTGCCGCATCAGGCTGACCGGCACACCCTCCGGCAGGTTCTCCTTCACCCAATCCAGCAGCTGGCAGCTTTCGCTCGTCAGACCGGGGAGAATCAGGTGACGGATGAGCGTGCCGCGCGTCATGATGCCGTTCTCATCGTAGACAGGCGTTCCTGTCTGGCGCACCATCTCGGTGATGGCGGCGGATGTGGCGGCAAAATAGTTCGACGCTTTCGCGCAGAGCTGCCCCATCTTTTCGCTCCGGTGCTTGAGGTCGGGCAGGTACACGTCCATCACGCCGTCCAGCATCCGCAATGTTTCGACCGTCTCATACCCCGACGTATTCCACACCAGCGGCACATGCGGACGGTAAATATCCAGCGTCTCCAATATCTGCGGAACATAAGGCGTCGCGGTGATGAAGGAGATGGTGTGCATCCCCATATCCTCCAGCCGTCGCAGGGAATCCGCCAATTCGCGCGGCGTGAAGGGGCGTCCGGCGTTGCGGTGGCTGATGTCAGCGTTCTGGCAGTAGGCGCAGCGGAGCGTACAGCCGGAGAAGAACACAGCGCCCGTGCCGTTCTTGCCGGAAATCGGCGGTTCTTCCCAGAGGTGCGGCGCAATTCGGGCGATGCGCATGGTGGTCGGCAGCTGGCAGAAGCCGTTGCCCGTGGATTCATTGCGCTCGGCGCGGCAGGCGCGCGGGCAGAGGGTGCATTGCATAAGGGAACCTCCTTGGCGGATGGGTTGCATTGAGGATGTTTTGGTATTGCTTAGGGAAGACGAAAGGTACGCTAACTAAAAAACTTCCGCTAAAGCTCAATAAACATGGGTGCGACCGAAGGTTTCCCAAAGGGCGATCGGAAAGCCCTTTGGTCGCCTCCGCAGAGGCGAAACCCCTGCATTAACACGCGAAAGCAGTATGAAAGAAAATCAACTCAATCGCGAAGGGATTCAAAGGGCAGCGCTCTTTACAGCCACCCCGCATACGCGCCGACTGCGCCGAGCAGATTGATACAGAACCCCATCACCATCAGCGGAACGTTGAGGATCGACGTGCGCCCGCTTTGCGGCTTCAGGGCGAGAATCGCCACATACACCCACGGCAGCATATCCAGCAGGTAGCGGTTGCCGAACTGGAAGCCGCCCAGCGTCTTGTGGCAGACGATAATCATCAAGTGCGCCCCGACCATCAGCGGCAGCCCAATCAGCCAGAACGCATTCCCGCGGCGGCGGCGAATCAGCGCATAGAAATACACGCACAGGAACGTCACCAGCATCGGCGTAATCAGGTAGAACGCCATGCAGTCATACGGATCAAACGCCAGCGGCTGACCTCTCCCCTGATATTTCGGCAGGCGCACCAGCTGCTGCAAATGCTCCCACGCGTACGCCAGCGAAAACTGTCCATTCTCCGCCAGCTGAAATTCCGGCAGGTAGGTGTGCCCAAATTCCAGCGGATTGCCGAAGCGCAGGTAGTTCAGCACCATGTAACTCGCAGCAATCAGCGCCGCGGGCAGCAGATTCGCTATCTGCCGCTTCCAGCTATGCCGCACGCCGCTTTTGTTGAGCAGATACACCAGCAGCGGAAGGTACAGCGCCGCCATCGGTCGGCACCCGACTGCGCACGCCCACCACGCCAGCGCCCAGCCGCTTCTGCCGCGCTGCGCCGCATCTGCCGCCATCAGCGAAAGCGTGAAGCACATCGTCTGCGCCAGGAACCACACCCAGCCCTGCAGGGCAATGAACAGATACCCGTTCGCCAGATACAGGTACAGCACATACCGCGCCGCATAGCGTGAGCTGCCCGTCATCCGCCGATAAATCCGCAGCGCATAGGCGATGCCAAGCAGCGTCACCGCCAGATTGATGAAGTGATCCGGCGTATCCAGCCCGAAAATCGCCGCGAACGGCAGCATCACATACGACGGGAACAGCGGAAAACTCACATAGAACTTGCCACCGTACTCCACCAATTCCAGCCATGTGAAATTCGGGTTGACATCCAGATGCCCTTCCAACCATGCGCACGCCTGAATGGTGTACGAGCCGTACGGGTTGTCCGTCGTCAGAAATCGTCCCGTGAACGCGCCCATCACCAGCAGGACAATCAGGACGATGAGCGGATACAGCGCATATTCCGGCGCAAGCGTCCGCAGACGATGCCATGCGCGTTTCGCAATGGTTTGCATCGTGATGGTCCTCCCTTGCTTGTTTTGTTCGCTGATAAGACGCAGTTCAGGTGAAAACGGTTCATTTCGACAAGCCATACAGAAAAAAACGCAGACCGCAAAGCGACGCGTACCGCTTCCGGCACGTCGGTTTGCAGTCTGTGCGAATTATTTCTGCTTGTCGCCGGATTTGAGCTTTTGCAGCGCCGCGAGCGCCGCCGCCTGCTCCGCCTGCTTCTTCGTGCGGCCCGTGCCGTGGGCGAGTTCCACCCCGAAGCGGCTCACGGCGGCCTCGAATGTGCGGTTATGCGGCGGGCCGTCCTGCGCGATAATCTCGTAGGTCGGCGCCTCGCTGCCGTCGCGCTGCAAGAACTCCTGCAACGCGCCCTTGCTGTCCTGCATCGGGCGCTGCACGTCCTCCGGCTTCGGCCAGCAGCGGAGAATGATTGCCCGCGCCGCGTCCAGACCACCGTCCAGATACACTGCCGCCAGAATTGCCTCCATTGCGTCGCACAGCACGGACGGCTTCTCGCGCCCGCCGGTCAGCTCCTCACCCTTGTCCATGATGAGCGCTTCGCCGACGTGCAGCTTCTTGGCGACCTGCGAGAGGTTCGCTTCGCACACGGACAGTGCGCGCAGGTGCGTCAGCTGCCCTTCGTGGCAATCCGGGTGACTTTGGTAGAGGATATCCGACATGATGTATTGCAGCACCGCGTCCCCCAGAAATTCCAAGCGCTGGTTATCCTCTGGCCCCATCGACGGATGCGTCAGCGCCCGCCGAAGCAGCGCCGGATTCTTGAACTGATACCCCAGTGCCGACAAAAACTGCTGCATCATGCAGACACCCCCCATTTTTTGCAACGACACACAGCCTCCGCCGTCGTCGGAGGAGGCTGCGCGTGCCATAATTCGCGGATAACTTACTTGTTGGCGTCGATGTACTTCACGACATCGCCAACCGTCTTGAGCTTCATAATCTGGTCATCCTCAACCGTGATGCCGAACGTGTCTTCCACGTCCATAATCATGACCATGACGTTCGCGGAATCCGCCTTCAAATCCTCCACAAGACGGCTGGATTCGGTCACGGTGTCGGGGTTCACCTTCATTTGCTTGACAATCATGCCCTTCAGGGTTTCAAACGTAGACATAGTGTTTTCTCCTTTCAAAATGCGGGTAGCTAAGGTAACATCGCTTTGCAACGCTGCTTTGGGGTCACTGTGCGTCCTGTGAATTCATTTTTGCGACGCCCTTTTCGATAATCTCAACCACATGACCGTTCACCATCTTGATGGCTTGGTCAATGGCGCAGGAGAATGCGTGCGCGTTGCTTGAACCGTGCGCCTTGACGACTGCGCCTTGCACGCCCAGCAGCGGTGCGCCGCCGACTTCGGTGTAATCCAGCGTATGCTTCAAGCGGCGGAGAGCCGGTTTCGCCAGTGCCGCGCCTATCTTCGAGCGCGTATCTGCCATCAGCTCCTGCTTCATCGTCTTCAGCATGAACATCGCGACGCCCTCCATCGTTTTGAGGACGAGGTTGCCCGCAAAGCCGTCCGCGACGCAGACATCCGCAATGTCGCTGAACAAATCGCGTGCTTCCACGCTGCCGACGAAGTGATACGGCGCTTCCGCCATCATCGGGAACGCATCCTTCACCAGCGCATTGCCCTTTTCATCCTCCGCGCCGATGTTGATGATGCCGACGCGGGGCTTCTCGATGCCCATCACGCCGCGCATGTACGCGTCGCCCATCACGCCGAACTGCGTCAGGTATTCCGGCTTGCAGTCCACATTTGCGCCGCAGTCAATGAGCAGGAAATAGCCCTTGCCGTTGGGCATCAGCGGGGCAAGCGCCGGACGCTCCACGCCCGGAATACGCCCCAGCCGGAACATGCCGCCCGCCAGCACTGCGCCCGTAGACCCGGCGGAGACGAACCCGTCCGCTTCCTTGTCGCGGACAGCCAGCATTCCCATCACCGTCGCTGATTTCGTCTTTTTGCGCACGCCCATGACGGGGGATTCGTGGTTCGTAATGACTTCCGGCGCATCCAGCAGCGTAATCCGGCTGCGCACATCATCCGCGCCCGCCAGATACTTCTCGATTTCCGGCACAATGCCCGCCAGCGTCACCGTCAGTTCCGGATTCCGGTGAAGCGCTTCCACCGTGCCTTCAACTGGGGCCTGCGGCGCCAAATCGCCGCCCATTGCATCGACAAAAATTCGCATGGTTTCCTCCTGCTGTTCCGCGCTCATGCAACAGAACATCTTATTCTACCACACAAGCAGCGTCTTTTGCAAGTGGCAAGCGGCACACGGCGCATTTTTTCCTTCATCCGGCACGGCGGGCAGGCAAAATCAGCCTCTGTTATTCCCCATACGAAATGGTGAAAAGCTGATACCCTTCTGCTGTGCTGCCCACAACATAGCGTCCATCGAAGGAAATCTCCGGCGCGTACTTCATCACAAACGGCACGACGACCTCGCCATCCATCCCGATGCAGCCCCACAAACCGTCCTGCTTCACCGCCAGCAGCTCCTGTCCGGCTTGTCCCCGCGCGGCTTCCTCGTACTGGGTGGGCAGTTCGCCCCGCGTCGCCGTAAAGACGCTGATTTTGCCGTTCATCTCCGCATAAATCATCGGGGCGTTGTTGGTAAGACCCTTCCAATCGTTTTCCTTCAGCTCATAATCCACCGACGCGCTCACCTGCCCCGTCCCGGGTCAGGAAGCGCAGCTTACCGCCTTCCAGCGCCGCCTGATAGCCGCCCTCGAACAGCAGGCCCGCGTAGTCGCCGCCAAGCGTGTCATACATCGGCGGAACGATTTCCTGCCCCGTCATATCCACGATGCCCGACAAGCGATCCTTCTTTGTCAGCATATAGTCGCCGCCGTAATAACGCACACTGTCATACAGCGGCTTGCCGTCCTGCACCGCCTCGCGCAGCACATTTCCCTGCAAATCCAAGAAATTGCCTGTTTTCGCGTCATACCAGACACTGCGGGACACTTCATCCGCCGTCAGCGCGCATTCCGGGACGAACGCGAACTGCGCCGTCGGGTGATGATACACGCCTTGCTTGTAGATTTCCTCATATTCGCCGCGGGAGAAGGACTCGCCGGTGAATTCCGTGCGCGTCCCGTCCGTCTTCAAGTAAAAGCCGCTGCTTTTGTCCAGCCGAACGAACAGATACGCGCCGTAAACCTCCATGCTCGCGCCCGTCGTTTCCTCGCGGTTCATTTCCGCCATTTTCTGCGCGCCATAGTAGATGTCCCCGCGCACGACGTTGTAGTGTCCGCCGCCGAACATAGCGCGATAGTCGCTCTTTTCGTCCGTTGTTTCTTCCAGCGTCACCGCGACCACCCAGCCATTGCCGACATAGGTGAAATCCGAATACGTCATGGGGATCAGCAGCGTCCCTGCCGCGTCCATCAGACCCGTCTGGTTGACGCCATTTTCATTAGCGACTTCATAGTACAGCCCTTTCTCCTGCGCGCTGATATCCGCGTAGCTTTCCGACAGTGCCGTACCGTCCATCGCCCGCAGCGTATCGCGCCAGTCCTCGCGGGTCACGTAGGTATCAGAGGCACGTCCCAGCGTAATGGAACGCGCAAACGTCTGCGTATCCACCAGTTTTGCTTCCGCCGAAGCCAGCACCGGCATGGATAGCGCCAATGCCGCCGCGCACAGTTTCTTCCACCATTTCATCTTCTTTGCTTCCTTTCCTTCGCAACGTTCAACGCACGATACGTTGATTATATACGACGGAAGAAAGCGTGTCAAGAGCAGCTACAACGTTTTCGCTGTTTTCGCTCATTCCGGGCTGACACTAAGCCCGACCCCCATGCCGCCTTCCCCAATATGGCACGAGACCCCCAATGACAATTGGTCACTGAGCAGTTTCATCCCCGGAAACTCCGCTTGCAGGCGCGCTTCCCACGCCGCCGTCGCTTCCGGTGAGGCACTCGATGCCGCCAGCAGCGTCACCCGCCCCTGCGCCAGCGGTTCGGCAAATCGCCCGGCTAATTCCGCGTGAATCGCCTCTATCATCACATCCTGCGCCCGATTCATGCCGCGCGCTTTCTTGTAAGCACTCAGCGTTCCCGTTGTGAAGTGCAGAATCGGCTTGATGTGCAGCAGCGTACCGATAAGTGCCGTCGCCGTGCTGATGCGCCCGCCGCGCTTCAAGTGCTCCAGCGTCTCCACCGCGACGTAGATGCACATATCCTCGCGAACGGCTTCCAATTTCCGCTTGATGGTCGCGGCGTCATCCCCCGCGTCGCGCAAACGCAGCGCATCCAGCACCGTTACATGCAGCGCCGTCGCGACGCGCCCGTTGTCCACCACGAACACGCGCCCGGCGTAGGGCGTATCCTCCGCCAGCGCCATTGCCGCCTGACACGAACCGGACAAGCCGGAACTAATCGGGATATAGACCACCTCGTCGTGGTCGGTCAGCAGGTTATCCCAGAGGGCGGTCACATCCGCCGGGGCAGGCTGGGAAGTCGCGATTTTCGCGCCGCGCCGCTGATGCGCATAAAACTCCGCGCGGGTGAGCGTCTCCTCCTCCAAATAGCAAGTGCCGTCGATGGTAAACGGCATCGGCAGCACCGCGACACCGAGGGTTTGCGCCATTTCCGGGGTAATGCTGGAGTGGCTGTCAGTTGCGATAGCAACGTTTTTCATCATCATTGTGCCTCCGTGTATGATAATCAACACATTTTAGCACAAATGCGTGTTCGGTTACAAGCGATTGCAGTCTCAAATTTTGTTGATAATAGCAAGCGTTATCATACTATTCCCAGAATCAAAAAGGCGCGAGCAGATGGCGCAGTTGAATGCAGAAAATTGTATACCCACAAAAAAACACCGTGAGCGTACTGCCCACGGTGATGCTTTCTCAGCCCTGCTTCTGCTTGTGCTTCGGATTTTCGCAGATGACCATGACCTTGCCCTTACGGCGAATGATCTTGCACTTTTCGCAGATCGGCTTCACGGACGGACGAACCTTCATGTGCTGTTACCTCCTGTTGAAAATGATGCCACGAGGGCGAGCAGAATGCACCGCACGCCCGGATGCGTCTGATGCGATGTGCTTGTCACACAGTGCATCAGTTATTATACACCAGAGACCGCCATCCGTCAAGAGGAAAATCCTGCGGAAACGCGGCTTCCGGCACGGTTTCTTGTTATTTTCGCGCTGGTCAGGTCTTGCTGCGCCAAGTAATCCGGCCGCGGTTGAGATCATAGGGAGACAGCTCGATTTTTACCTTGTCACCGGGGTAGATGCGGATGAAGTTCATGCGCATTTTGCCGGAGATGACGGCGGTCACGATGTGACCATTCGGCAGCTCCACCTTGAACATGGCGTTCGGAAGAGCCTCGACGACCTTTCCTTCCAGTTCGATGACGTCGCTCTTGGACATGTCAGTCCTCCTTGTCGGCCCCAGCCGCGGCAGCTTCCGCGTGGGGTTGTTCGTTCTGCGCTTTCAGCGAAAGACCGTGCGCGGAGAGAGCCTTGCGCAGGTCGCTGTCCTGCAGATGCTTGTTCTCCAGCGCCTGAGGTTCCACGTTCACCACAATGGGCTTCGGGCGCAGATGCATCATCTTTTTCTTTTTCGGATGGTCGATCTTGCGGCTTTGACCGTCCGCCATCAGCACATGCCGATCGTCCACGACCTGAAGCACCACGAAATACCGTCCGGCATCGCGTCCCTGCGTTGACTGCACGACGCGCCCCGGTTCCATCGTCAGGCGATTCATCATTTGTCCTCCCATTTGAAGTCGGGATAGGTGAGGATTTCCGGCAGACCGTCCTCATTGATGGCGATGGTATGCTCGTAGTGGGATGTCAGGCTGCGGTCGCGTGTGCGGTAGCACCACTGGTCTGCGTCGCAGGTGATGTGCCAGTCGCCGGCGGAGATCATCGGCTCAATGGCGATGGTCATGCCCTTGCGCAGGCGAAGGCCGCGATCCGGCGTGCCGTAATTGAACACCGGCGGATCTTCGTGCATTTCGCGCCCGATGCCGTGACCGGTCAGGTCGCGGATGACGCCATAGCCGTTGCTTTCAGCCACCTGCTGCACCGCGTGACCCACGTCACCCAGCCGCTTGCCCGCGATGGCCTGCCGTGCGCCCGCAAAGAAGCACTGCTCCGTGACGTCAATCAAGCGCTGCGCTTCCGGCGAAATTTCGCCAATGCCCATCGTGAAGGCACTGTCGGCTTGCCAGCCGTCCAGCACCAGACCGCAGTCGATGGACAGGATCTGCCCTTCCCGCAAAATCTGCTTTTCGGAGGGAATGCCGTGCACCACCGCATCGTCAATTGACGCGCAGATGGATGCCGGATACCCCTCGTAATGCAGAAAAGACGGGATGGCGTGGTTTTTGCGGATGAGCTGCTCGGCGTAGACATCCAGCGCGGCAGTACTCATGCCGGGCTGAACGGCCTCGCGCAGGCGGCACAGCACTTCGTAGAGAAGCGCGCCCGCGTCACGCATTTTGCCGATTTGCTCAGGATTCTTCAAACTGATCATGATGTCTTAGCCCTTCACGATGGCCATGATGGACGCGAAGATCGTATCCATATCCTGATCGCCGTCAATGACGCGCAGCAGCCCCTTCTTCTGGTAGAAATCCACCAGCGGAGCGGTCTGGTCGTGGTACACCTTCAGGCGATTGAGGACGGTTTCAGCCTTGTCGTCCGCGCGCTGCACAAGCTCATCAGAGCAGGAATCACATTTCGTTTTCCCGTTCAGGCGGGAAATGTGGTACGTCGCACCGCACTTCAGGCACACACGGCGACCGCTCAGGCGATCGATGAGCTTCTCATCGGCGACGTCGAGGTCAATAACCGCGTCGATGTCCGCAATGCCTTCCAGCGCTTCCGCCTGCGGAACCGTCCGGGGGAAGCCATCGAGGATGTAGCCGTTCTTGGCATCATCCTGCGCAAGGCGGTCGCGAACGATGTCGATGATAACGTCGTCCGGCACGAGCTTGCCCGCGTCGATGTAGCTCTTCGCCTTCAGCCCGGTAGGCGTCTGCTCCTTGATGGCCCGGCGGAGAATGTCGCCGGTGGAAATCTGCGGAATATTCAGTGCGTTACAGATGCGCTGCGCCTGCGTACCCTTGCCGGCGCCGGGAGGTCCAAGGAAGATGATATTCATCCGGATGCTCCTTCCTACTCTGTCGCTGTCCGCGCATAACGCGCGTTCATAAATCGATACTTCACTGTCCGCACCGATTCATGTTACGTTGATTTTTCCCACATTAGTACACAAGCCATGCACCGGAAAACGAGTTTCAACGGTGCATGGCCTGCGTATGGATTACATGAAGCCGTTGTCTTTGTCGGTTTCAATGCCGCGGATGGACAGTTCACCCTCAACCGTGCGCATGGTTTCCAGAGAAACACTCACAGCAATCAGGATGGAAGAAGCCGCGAACGGGAGGTTGGTGACCCAAGAGGTCAGCAGCGTCGGAATCACAGCCAGCACCGCGAGGAAGAGCGCCGCAAACAGGTTGAGGCGGTTCGTGGTACGGGCGAGGTAATCGCGGATGTTCTTGCCGCGCTGTCCGGGGATGGTCGCACCCTGCTCCATGAGCTGCTTGGCCTGCTTATTCGGATCAAAGCTGATGGACGAATAGAAGAAGGTGAAGCCGACAATCAGGAGCGCGGAGAGGATCATATACACCCAAGAGCCGCTGCTCAGGTAGGCATTGCACCAAGCGGTAAAGCCGCTGTTCGGCGCAACCAGCGCGCCGATCGTTCCGGGGAACGCCAGCAGGCTGTACGCGAAGATCAGGGGCAGAACGCCGACGGACACAACCTTCAGGGTCATGTGGGTGTTCTGACCGCCGTAAACGCGGCGACCCTTGACCTGCTTGGAAATCTGCAGCGGGATGCGGCGTTCGCCAAGGTCAACGTAGGTCACGGCGAAGGTCATGACAACCAGCATCAGCAGGATAACAAGGACAGACAGCCAAGCGGTCGTCGTGCCATTTGCCACCGCGGTGTAGATGTTGCCAGTGATGCCGTTGAACAGGTTGGAGACGATACCGGCGAAAATCAGCAGGCTGATGCCGTTGCCGATGCCCTTGTCGGTAATACGCTCGCCAATCCACATCGCCAGCGCAGAGCCGCCAGCCATGCTCAGACCAACCAGCACCGTGTTGTACCAGCCGGAGCGGACGTAGCCCCCCGCGCGGGACAGACCGATTGCCTGGAAGACAGCCAGACCAACCGTCACATAACGGGTGATGCGCGCCATCTTCTCCTGGCCGCCTTCTTCTTCCTGCATCCGCTGCAGGGACGGGAAGGCAACCGCCAGCAGCTGCATGATAATGCTGGCATTGATGTAGGGGGTGATGCCCATTGCCATAATGGTCATCTGACCAAAGGCGTTACCGGTCATCATCTGCATCATGTTCAGCAGGGGCAGCTGCATGAAGTTGTTGCTTTCATTCAGACGGGAGACGTCAATGCCCGGAGCCGGGATGACGCCAACCAGTCGATAGATGAGGAGCATGAGGAACGTGTACAGAACTTTCTTCTGGAGGTCTTTGATCTTCCACAGCTTGCGAAATGTCTCAAGCATGTCAGATCACCTCGGCAGTGCCGCCAACGGCCTCAATCTTCTCCTTCGCGGAAGCGGTGTACTTTGCAGCCTTCACCGTCAGCTTCTTGGTCAGTTCGCCGTTGCCCAGAACCTTCAGGCCGTCCTGAGCCTTGCGGATGAGACCAGCGTCGATGAGCGCCTGCGCATCGACCACAGCGCCGTCCTCAAACACATTGAGGTTCTCGACGTTGACAGTCGCGTAGTCCGTACCGAAGATATTGGTGAAGCCCTTCTTCGGGACGCGACGATACAGGGGCATCTGGCCGCCCTCGAAGCCGGGGCGCTTGCCGCCGCCGCTGCGGGCCTTGGCACCCTGTGACCCTTACCGGAGGTCTTGCCCAGACCGGAGCCCACGCCGCGGCCAAGACGCTTGGCAGCAGTGGTGGAACCCTCGGCGGGATGCAGCTCGTGCAGTTTCATGGCTTACCCTCCTTTACTCGTTAACTTCTTCGACCTTCACCATGTGCTTCACAGCGAAGATCTGGCCGCGAACGGCCGCGTTGTCGGGCTTAAGGACGGTCTGGCCAACCTTGCGCAGGCCCAGCGCCGCCACAGTCGCCTTGTGAACCGGCAGAGACGCGATCGGGGACTTGATGAGCGTAACTTTCAGCATTGTCCTTTACCTCCTCAGCCCAGCAGTTCTTCCACGGTCTTGCCGCGCATCTTCGCGACCTGTTCCGCGCTGCGCAGCTGCTTGAGCGCTTCCAGCGTGGCCTTGACCATGTTGATGGGGTTGTTGGTGCCAAAGGACTTGGTGCGGATGTCCGCCACGCCTGCCAGCTCCAGCACGGCACGCGCCGCGCCGCCGGCGATAACGCCAGTACCTTCGGGAGCGGGCAGCAGCACCACCTTAGAGGTGGAGAAATAACCCGTCGTGTTATGGGGAATCGTGGTGCCGTCCATGGGGACGGTCACAAGATGCTTCTTAGCATCCTCGGTGGCCTTGCGAATAGCTTCCGGGATCTCAGCGGCCTTGCCCATGCCAGCACCGACGCGGCCCTTTTCGTCACCGACGACCACCAGAGCGGAGAACCGCATGTTGCGGCCGCCCTTAACGGTCTTGGAGACGCGGTTGACAGCAACCAGACGATCCTTGAATTCGCTTTCCTGTCCGTAGCGTTGCATTTGTCTGCTGCCTCCTTTATTAGAATTCCAGACCCGCTTCACGGGCCCCCGCAGCAACCTCCGCAACACGGCCAGTGTACACATAGCCGCCGCGATCGAACACCACGGTCTTGTAGCCAGCAGCGAGGGCGCGCTCACCAATGAGCTTGCCCACCAGCTTGGCAGCGCCCTTCTTATCCAGGTCATTCAGCTGAGCCTGCACGTCCTTTTCCAAGGTGGAAGCGGCGCACAGGGCTCTTGCCAGCCACATCATCAATGAGCTGAACCTGGATGTGCTTCAGGCTGCGGTAAACGGACAGACGCGGCATATCGGGGGGGTGCCGCTGATCTTCTTACGAACGCGGGCATGACGGATCTCGCGGATCTCATTACGGTCGCGCTTGGTGAACATATGCAGTCACTCCCTCTCTTACTTCTTACCGGTCTTGCCCTGCTTGCGGCGGATGTGCTCACCGGTGTACTTAATGCCCTTGCCCAGATAGGGTTCCGGCTTGCGGATCGCACGGATGTCAGCCGCGAGGTTGCCGACCTGCTGCTTGTCGATGCCCTTGACAACGATGGTGTTGGCGTTGGGCGTCTCAAAGCTGATGGTTTCGGGCGCGTCGAGAATGACGGGGTGAGAGAAGCCAATGTTGATGGTCAGCTTCTTGCCGCCTTCTGCCGCTGCACGATAACCGGTGCCGACCAGCTCCAGCGTCTTGGAGAAGCCGTCCGTCACACCGACGACCATGTTGTGCACCAGGGCACGATACAGGCCGTGCATAGCACGATTTTCCTTGCTATCATTAGCGCGGGTCAGGTGGAGCATATTGCCCTCCTGATTGACCGTGATCGCGTGGTTCACCTGCTGGGACAGGGTGCCCTTGGGGCCCTTGACCGTAACCAGGTTATTGCTGTCCACAGTGACCGTCACGCCCGCGGGAACAGTGATCGGAAGTCGTCCGATACGAGACATGGAATCACACCTCCTACAAACGTGTCGGTATTACCAGATGTAGGCCAGCACTTCGCCGCCGATGGCGTTCTTGCGAGCCTCTTTGTCCGTCATCAGACCCTTGCTGGTGCTGATGATGGCGATGCCCAGACCACCCAGAACCTTGGGCAGCTCTTCGCAGCGCGCGTACACACGCAGGCCGGGCTTGCTGATGCGCTTCAGACCCGCGATAACGGGGGTCTTGCCGTTGATATACTTCAAAGTCACCTTGATGGAGCCCTGCAGGCCGTCATCAATGTAGTCCACAGCCTTCACATAGCCTTCCGCCAACAGGATCTTGGCGATAGCCTTCTTCGTGTTGCTGGCCGGCAGCGTCACAGCCTCGTGCTTAGCGACCTGCGCGTTGCGGATTCGGGTGAGCATATCGGCGATGGGATCATTCACAACCATGTTGGTACCTCCTTCCGTTTCTCTCCCCGATTACCAGCTGGCCTTGCGCACGCCCGGAATCTCGCCCTTGTAGGCCAGCTCACGGAAGCAGATACGGCACACGCCGTACTTGCGCAGGACAGAGTGGGGACGGCCGCACAGACGGCAGCGGGTGTAAGCGCGGGTGGAGAACTTGGGCGTCCTCGCCTGCTTGAGCTTCATACTCGTCTTAGCCATTAGATGTTCTCCTCCTTATTACGCCTGCGCGAAGGGCATGCCCAGCAGACGCAGCAGCTCCTTGCACTCTTCGTCGGTCTTGGCGGTGGTCACGAAGATCATCTCCATGCCGCGAATGTGCTCGACCTTGTCGTACTCGATTTCGGGGAAGAGCAGCTGCTCACGAATGCCGAGGGCGTAATTGCCGCGGCCATCGAAAGCCTTATCGGAAACGCCGCGGAAGTCACGGACGCGGGGCAGCGCAATGTTGACCAGCTTGTCCATGAATTCTTCCATGCGGGCGCCGCGCAGGGTAACCTTCGCGCCGATGTTCTGACCCTCACGGAGCTTGAAGTTTGCAATCGACTTCTTGGCCTTGGTGACCATGGGCTTCTGGCCAGCAATGGTCGTCAGCTCGTTGATCGCCATTTCAAACGCCTTGGCGTTGTCCTTGCAATCGCCCAGGCCCATGTTGATCACGATCTTGTCCAGCTTCGGGATCTCCATGACGTTCTTGTAGCCGAACTTCTGCTGAAGAGCAGGAACAGCCTCGGCCAGATACTTTTCCTTAATACGGGTAGCCATCAGACTTTTCCTCCTTCTCAGTCAATATCGGCGCCGCACTTCTTGCAGACGCGGACCATCGTGCGGTTCTTCTTGCCGTTGGCATCCACAGCCACGTTCACCTTGTGGGAAACGCGGGTGGGCTTGCCGCACTTGGGGCAAATCAGCATCACGTTGGAAGCGTCAATCGCCGCTTCCTTCTTCACGATGCCGCCGGGCTGCATGGCATTACGCGCCTTCTGGTGGCGAGTCACCATGTTCACGCCTTCGACGATGACCTTGCCGGTCTTGGGGAAGGCGACGGTGATCTTGCCCTTCGTGTTCTTATCCTTGCCGGTGATGACCATCACCTGATCATTCTTGCGAACGTGCATCTCTTCCGCCTCCTTACAGAACTTCGGGAGCCAGGGAGACGATCTTCATGAAGTCCTTCTCGCGCAGCTCACGGGCAACGGGTCCAAAGATACGGGTTCCGCGCGGCAGCTTCGCATCGTTGATGATAACGGCAGCGTTGTCATCAAACTTGATGTAAGAGCCGTCGGGACGCCGCTTGTTCTTGCGCATACGGACGATAACCGCCTTCACGACGTCGCCCTTCTTCACGGTGCCGCCGGGGGTCGCGGTCTTGACGCTGGCCACGATGACATCACCGATGGAACCGTCACGCCGGAAAGAACCGCCCAGCACGCGGATGCACATGATTTCCTTGGCGCCGGAGTTATCGGCGACCTTAAGCCGGGTTTGCGGCTGAATCATAGGGTTTTTCCTCCTTACATGACAGCGGGATTACTTGGCCTTCTCGATGATTTCGACCAGGCGCCAGCGCTTGTCGTGGGACAGCGGACGAGTTTCCATCACGCGGATGGTATCGCCGACGCCGCACTCATTGTTTTCGTCATGAACCTTGAGCTTCGAGGTCTGGTTCATGATTTTGCCGTACAGGGGATGACGGACGCGCGTCTTGATCTGAATGGTGACGGTCTTGTCCATCTTGTCGGACACGACGACGCCGATACGGGTCTTGCGCAGTCCGCGCTCCTGAGTGTTGTTCGTTTCAGACATGGCAGCAGCTGCCTCCTTCCAATCTCACTTACGCCTGCTCCAGCTGGCGCAGCACGGTCTTGGCGCGGGCAATGTCGCGCTTAACCGCAGTAATCTGCATGGTGTTCTGCAGCTGGCCGGTAGCGAGCTGGAAACGAAGGGTGAAGAGATCCTTCTTCAGCTCAGCGACCTTTTCGGTCAGCTGTTCCTTGCTCATGGACGTGAATTCATTCGCTTTCATTTCTCTTCACCACCCGCTTCGGTCACGGCTTCGTCAGCACGCTTGATGAACTTGGTCTTCAGGGGCAGCTTGTGGGCAGCCAGGCGCAGGGCTTCGCGAGCGGCTTCTTCGGGCACGCCAGCGATTTCAAACAGCACGCGGCCGGGCTTGACAACTGCAACCCAGTATTCCGGAGAGCCCTTGCCGGAACCCATTCGGGTTTCAGCCGGCTTTCGGTAACGGGCTTATCGGGGAAAATCTTAATCCACACCTGACCGCCACGCTTGGTGTAACGGGTCAGGGCGATACGGGCGGCCTCAATCTGCTGAGAGGTAACCCAGCAGGGCTCAGTGGCCTGAAGGCCGTATTCACCGTAAGCGAGGAAGTTGCCGCGATGAGCAGCACCCTTCATGCGGCCGCGGAAAACCTTGCGGCGCTTGACTCTCTTGGGCATCAGCATGGGTTACTTAACCTCCTTCGCGACCGGAGCCTTCTTAGCCTTCGGCAGGATCTGACCCTTGTAGATCCAAACCTTCACGCCCAGACGGCCATAGGTGGTCTTGGCTTCAGCGAAGCCGTAGTCGATGTTGGCGCGCAGGGTCTGCAGCGGGATGGAGCCATCATGATAGTGCTCGGTGCGGGCAATGTCCGCGCCGCCCAGACGACCAGAAACGCTGGTCTTGATACCCTTCACGCCAGGGAGCTTCATCGCGCGCTGCTGCGCCTGCTTCAGGGCACGGCGGAAGCTGATGCGCTTCTCCAGCTGCTGAGCGATGTTCTCCGCCACCAGCTGCGCGTCCGCATCGGGCTGCTTGATCTCCATCACGTTGATCTGCGCCGGACGGCCGAGCTGCTTGGTCACTTCCGCCTTCAGCTGCTCGATGGTAGCACCCTTCGGGCCGATAATCATGCCGGGCTTGCTGGTCATGATGTTGACGGTCACGTCCTTAGCGGTGCGTTCAATGTCGATGCGGCTGATGCCGGCAGCATAGTACTTTTCCTTAATCATCTTGCGAAGCTTGAAGTCTTCAACCAGGTTGTTGGCGAAGTCCTTCTTGTCCGCATACCAGCGGGTGCTCCAGCCGAAGATGACGCCCACGCGAGCTCCGTGGGGATTGACTTTCTGACCCATGGATAAACCTCCTTACGCCTTCTTCTGGTCCAGCACCACGCTGATGTGGCTGGTGCGCTTGAGCATGGGGGACGCGCTGCCGCGGCTGCGGGCAACGTAGCGCTTGAGCGTCGGGCCGGGGTTTGCGTAAACCTCAGCAACGTACAGCTCCTTGCGGTCCAGCTCCTGGTTGTTCACCGCGTTGGCGATGGCGCTGTTGAGCACCTTCAGCACAACGGGGGAAGCGGCCTTGGGGGTGTAGGTCAGAATCGCGGCGGCTTCGTCCACATTCTTGCCACGGATCAGGTCGATAACGATCTTCACCTTGCGAGGAGAGATGCGAACGTACTTAGCAATAGCCTTCGGACGCTTGTCGGCGGACGCCTGACGAGCCTGCGTCTTCGTCTTCGAACGGGTTGCCATATCGTTTCACTCCTCTCTTACTTGCGGGCAGTCGCCTTGTCACCCGCGTGACCCTTAAAGGTACGGGTGGGCGCGAATTCGCCCAGCTTGTGACCGACCATATCCTCGGTCACATAGACCGGAACATGCTTGCGGCCATCGTGCACGGCGATGGTGTGGCCAACGAAATCCGGGAAAATCGTGGAGGAACGGGACCAGGTCTTGACCACGTTCTTCTTGCCGGACTTGTTCATCTCAACAATGCGCTTCATCAGCGCAGATTCAACATAGGGGCCCTTCTTAATAGAGCGGCTCATTGGTTGGCTGCCTCCTTCCTGTAGGATGCGCGATTACTTGCCAGCGCGCTTGACGATCATCTTGTTGGAATACTTCTTGTGCTTGCGGGTCTTCAGGCCCAGAGCGGGCTTGCCCCACGGAGTCACAGGAGCCGGCAGACCAACGGGGCTCTTGCCCTCGCCGCCGCCATGCGGGTGATCGTTCGGGTTCATGACGACGCCGCGGACGGTCGGACGCACGCCCATATGACGGACGCGGCCAGCCTTGCCCAAGCGGACGTTCTCATGGTCGGTGTTGCCGACGGTGCCGATGGTCGCCTTCGCGTTCAGCGGCAGCTTGCGCATTTCACCAGAGGGCAGACGGACGGTCGCAAAGCCGTTTTCCTTCGCCATGAGCTGCGCGCTCATGCCGGCGGAACGAACCAGCTGACCGCCGCGACCGGGCTTGAGCTCCAGGTTGTGGATCAGCGTGCCGACCGGGATGTTCGCCAGCGGCAGCGAGTTGCCGGGCTTGATGTCCGCGTTCTCGGAGGACACCACGGTGTCGCCCACATTCAGGCCCAGAGGAGCCAGAATGTAGCGCTTCTCGCCGTCGGCGTAGAACAGCAGGGCGATGAACGCGCTGCGGTTCGGGTCGTACTCAATCGCGGCAACCTTCGCCGGAATTTCCAGCTTGTTGCGCTTGAAATCAATCACGCGGTACTTGATCTTGTTGCCGCCGCCCTGATGACGGACGGTGATCTTGCCCTGCTTGTTGCGGCCGGCGTTCTTCTTGAGGTATTCCACCAAGCTCTTCTCAGGAGACTTCTTGGTGATTTCCTCATAGGTCAGAACCGACATAAAGCGCCGGGCGGGCGAAGTCGGCTTATAAGTGCGGATAGCCATGTTTCTTGTCCTCCCTGCTTTACTCGCCCATGCCTTCGAAGAACTTAATCGGCTTAGAGTCCTTCTTCAGCGTAACATAGGCTTTCTTGACTTCCGGGGTGCGGCCTTCACTGCGGCCCTGACGCTTGATCTTGCCAATCGTGCGCAGGGTATTGACCTTTTCGACCTTCACGCCGTCTTCCGCGAAAACCGCTTCAACAGCCTGCTTGATCTCGGTCTTGGTGGCATTGATGGCCACTTCAAACACGTACTTCTTATCGGCAAAACCGTCGTACGCTTTTTCGGTCAGCACCGGGCGAATAATCACGTCGTGCACGGACTTCATTACGCGTACACCTCCTCAACAGAAGCGACGGCAGCCTTGGTCAGGACGACCTTGCCGGCGTTCAGGATGTCATAAACATTCAGGGTGTTGACGTAGGTGGTCATTGCCTGCGGCAGGTTCGCCGTGGCGCGAACCACGTTCTCGTCCTTTTCCGGCAGCACGACCAGCGCCTTCTTTTCAGCGCCCAGCTTCTTCAGCACGTTCGCCATCAGCTTGGTCTTGCCTTCGGAGAGGGTCAGCTCGTCCACCACGATGATGTCGCCGTCGTTGAGCTTGGAGGTCAGCGCGCTCTTGAAAGCAAGGCGGCGAACCTTCTTCGGCACAGCGATCACATAATCGCGGGGCTTGGGCGCGAACACAACGCCGCCGTGACGGAACTGCGGAGCGCGGTTGCCATGATGACGAGCATTGCCGGTGCCCTTCTGACGGTAGATCTTGCGACCACCGCCGCGGACTTCCGTGCGGGTCTTGGCACTCTGCGTGCCCTGGCGCTGTGCGGCCAGATAGGAACGGACGACCAGATGCATAGCGGCGACATTAACGTCGGACGCGAAGATCGCATCGCTCAGTTCAATCTCGCCAATGGCCGCGCCTTCCATATTGTAAAGAGCAGTCTTAGCCATTGTTCAATCCTCCTCGCGGCATCACTTGACCGTGTCGCGGATGACCAGCAGGCCTTCGTTGGCACCGGGCACAGCGCCCTTGACCAGCAGCAGGTCGCGTTCAGCATCCACAGACACGACTTCCAGGTTCTGAACAGTCACACGATCCACGCCGTAATGGCCGCCCATGTGCTTGTTCTTGAACACGCGGGAAGGATCGGAGTTAGCGGACATGGAGCCGACGCCGCGATGATACTTGGAGCCGTGCGCCATAGGGCCGGTGTGCTGATTCCAGCGGGCCACCGGGCCGGTGAAGCCATGGCCCTTGGAGGTGCCGGTCACGTCGATCTTGTCGCCCGCGACGAACTGGTCAACCTTCAGCACATCATTGACCTTGTAACCAGAGCAGTCATCGAAGCGGAATTCGCGCAGCACGCGCTTGGCTTCGACGCCAGCCTTCTTGTAGTGGCCCTGAACCGGCTTGCTGAGCAGCTTCTCAGCGCGCTTCTCGGTCAGCTCGCCAAAACCAACCTGAACGGCGTTGTAGCCATCAGATTCGACAGTCTTGGTCTGCACAACCGTGCAGGGGCCGGCCTTGATCACAGTGACCGGAACAAGACGGCCATCTTCGGTGAAGATCTGCGTCATGCCGATCTTCTTACCCACGATCGCTTTCTTCATTGTTTCGTCCTCCTGCCTTACAGCTTCATTTCAATTTCGACACCAGCAGGAAGTTCAAGCTTCGACATGGCGTCCACGGTCTTGGCGCTGGCGTTCATGATGTCGATCAGGCGCTTATGGGTACGGCGCTCGAACTGCTCGCGGCTGTCCTTGTACTTGTGGGTAGCGCGCAGGATGGTCACGATTTCCTTCTCCGTGGGGAGCGGAATCGGGCCCGACACGCGGGCGCCGGTGCGCTTGGCAGTCTCGACAATCCGCTCCGCGGACTGATCGATCAGGGTGTGCTCATAGCTCTTGAGCTTGATGCGGATTTTCTGGGTGGCCATTGATTTACCTCCTAATGTCGTCTCGTTGGCGCCGTCCGGCTTCCACTGCAGGTGCGGTCGCCGCTGCGCTTCGAGTCCGTCGCCCGATTGTCGGGCTGGTCCGCGCTAATTACCCGCCATGGCCTGGCGGCAACTTAGCACATCATCCCTGTACAGACAACACTCTGATTATATCAGATACACATGAAAATTGCAAGGGGTTTTGCGCAGTTTTTTCAGGAAAATTTTTGGCTTTTTTCACTTTCTCGACCCGCAAAACCCGCCCTGTGCCCGCATTTGCAATCTTTCGGCATATACACGCCGTCCAGTGTGTCCTGTTTTGGAGCGTGTTTGCCCCTTTTGCCCTTGTCATCCGTACTTTTTGCATTTTTCGTTCAGCAACGTGTTGATTTTCCTGCTCTTGCGTCAAGTTTTATTCACACTTATCCGTGTGTATCTATTTGTAATGTCGCTGACTTGCCGTTTTTTTGACGAACGTTCGGACTTCCATATATATCGCTGAATGTTCCTCTCTCCTCTTTTCCGCATAAAAAAAGCACCCGGTTTTCCGCCGGATGCCTGCCTGATTTGGCTGCTGCATTTGTCCATTATGGGAGGCGCTGATAATGTCCGCCCGCTTCGCACTGGTAGAAGCCCAAGTGGTCATCCTCCGTCAGTGCCGCATGATAGCGCACATACGTCCCATTGCTGGTGTTGTTGAGGATGAAGTCGTGCGCATACCCATTCGTTCCGCCGACAATCTGCCATTGGAACATTCCGGCGCTTTCCGGATTCATATCCGCGGTGATGCCTTCGGTCAAGTAGCGCATACTTTCCGACGCTTCATCCGAAATCGCGTAGCAGACGCCCTGTCCGTCCGCCATCAGCGTGAACACCCAGCCCATCAGCTCCCCGCCGCCGTAGAAGCCCCACGTCCCACTGATGTTCGCCATCGCTTCCGCATCCACCGTGTCGTTCAGCTGTACGCTCATCAGCGGCACGAAACCCCACAGCATCGTGCCGTCCCGCATTGTCGCGCGCGCATAGGCCCAGAACGGGTCATACTGTGCCAGCAGACGCACGTCTGTCAGCGTGTCCCCTTCCGCCGTGTGATACCAGCTTGTAGCGGGGTCGTCCGTCAGGAACGCGCCATCCTTGAGTGTCACAGGGATGTCCGTGAGCATCACCGGCGCGCTGCCGAGCTGATTCGTATGCACCCAGCCGATACGCATCCGGCTGCTGTTGACCTCGTACCGCACGAGCGACCAGTCGCCATATTGCATCAGGAGCGTCGCGCCGCCCGCCAGCGAGACGCTTGCCTTGCCGTTTGATGCGCGGTAGGAATTTTCGTCCGGCGCGGCATACACTGGCAGCACCTCCGTGCCCGTGACTTTCTCCGACCAGAAGCCGGATGCGTCTTGCAGCGCCGCGTAAATGGCATTGCATTGCAGCAGCTCTTCGCGCGTCCGCGGCATCAGCAGCGGCTGATACGTCGCGAAGGGCAGTGCCCCCTCCGTTTTCCAGATGAGCCCATCTGCCGTGGCGTATGTATTCGTGTCTGCGTCGTAGCGCAGGGTGAGTTCGCCGGAGCAGATGGCGGTATAGGCCTCCTGTCCACCCACCCAATCGACCAGCACCGTGCCGTCGGTGAGCGGTTCATCAGCGATTGCCGCGCCCAGCGGAAGCATTGCCGCCAGCAGCAGCGCAAAAATGCGTTTCTTCATAGAAAAACCTCCCTTTGCCTATATAACGGGCAGAGGGAGAGAGAAATTCCCGAAAGAATGGAAATAATGCGTCATACTATTTCCAGATAAGAATGCGCCAAGATGCGCCGCGAATTTTTCATTCTGGCTAACGTGAATGAAACGCAGCGTAGCAGCGCTACGCTAAGTGGAATGAGCGGACGCCAGAAGGGAAAAGGCGCAAGCAGATGGCGCAGGTGAATCTGGAAATAGTATCAGTCAACCGCCAGCCTGATTCCGCCCTTTCTTTCCGACGGCTGCACAATCACCGTCACAGGCTGGTTGCCGCCCCACTCGTAGGCATAGGATTCGCCAGATGCCTGCCCGATGAGCGTCCAGTTGATGTCCGTGCGAATCTGCGGGTCGCAGTTGTTGCCTTCCTGCCCCATCCAGCAGATAACCGCATCCGGGTCAACGGAAATCGTCGCGCGGGACTTGCGATTGTTCATCACCAGCGGGTTGCCGTCGGAGAGCACCGCCACATACGCGCTGTCGCCGCGCCCGGTCAATGTCGAGGTCGCGATCCCCTTCTGCGACACCACGCCCATGCCCAGGAAGCGCACGTTGTAGTCGCAGTCGCCCGTGAACGCGAGGATGTTCTCCGCCTCCACAGACAGCACTTCGCCGCGCGCCAGCTGATAGGCTGTCACATGCTGTCCCGCGTTCGCGTAGTACGTCTGCGAATCGCCGCCGAAATTCACCTTCATCAGCGGCAGATTTTCGCCCGCCATGCGCCGGGTCAGCGCACCGAACGCCGCCTGCAGCAGCCCCTGCTGCGGGCCAAACAGAACCTTCTCAAACGTATAGTTCTTCCTGCCAGCGCTCTCCCCCGCGATAAACGCGCCTGCCTTTGTATACAGCACGCCGCCGCCCTGACACGTCACCTTCAGCGCCAGCTCATTGACTGTCTCAAATCGAATCATCCGCTGTTCCTCCTCACGCGAGCGTCACGCCGTACAGTGCGCACTGCCCCGCCAAATCCATATGAACGCCGTTGCCGACGGGGTTGAATTTCCACTGTCCCTGATGCAGGTAGAGTTCGCCCAGCGTCATGCTGGTCACGTTCTCGAACGCGTTTCCCAGCGGATAGCTGAGGATTTCCCGCCCGTCGCGGTCGTCCAGAATGCGCAGATACACGTTTTGCAGCATTCCGAAGTGCAGTTTCTGCGTCAGCGCTTCGTCAATCGTCAGCACAAAAACGATTTTGCGGATTCGCGGGTCGATTCGCGCAGTGTCAACAGTAATCGTCTCCCGGTCGTCCGCGCCGCTTGGCTGAAAGCGGACACTGCCGTCGCTTGACGTCTGCTGCCCGTAGAACACAAACCCTTCATCAGACAGCACGCGTCCGCTTTCGCCCAGCAGAAACGCCGACGCATCCACATCGCATCGGGAATCGTTCGCATGCCACCCGAAACCGAACCGAATCCGCGCACACCCGCTCTCCTGCAAATGCAGCGCCGTTTTCTGCCCGCGCGCAACGGGCATAAGCATCGGCGGCATCCGGCGCGGGGTCGGCTGTACGGTTGGCTGTATCGGCTGACTGGACACTTGCAGCGTCGGCGCAGGCGTCCGATTCGGCATCGGCGGCTGCACCATGCGCATCGTCGGATGCTCCGGCATCGGCGGCCGCGGCGGTATCTGCTGCGCCTGATGATGCTGCGGCGCGCTCGTTGCCTCCGGCGCATTCAGCAGCCGATCGGACAGCGCGGGCATCACGCTCTCACGCATGTCCGGCAGACTATCCCGCGACAGCGCCGGGCGGATGCGGTTCAACTCCTCCGTCAGCATATTTCGGCTGAGCGGCGGATGGATTCGCTCTGCATAGGCCATGTTGCTCCTCCTGTGCTGCTGCGCCCGAAGAATGATTCACTCAAAGGGTGATTCACCCGCCGGAAACGCCTTCTCCATCAAAAAAGGGCAAAGCGGAGACAGACGCACCGCCCGTTCCACTTTGCCCCTTTCTATGTTGATTTGTAATCAGACGTTCACGCCGTACGCCTTGCACAGCGCGTACAGGCCGCCCTGATAGCCCGCGCCGACGGCGTTGAACTTCCACGTCGCGCCGCTGCGGTACAGTTCGCACACCACCAGCGCCGTCTCCACGGAGAAGTCCTCGCCAAGGTCGTAGCGCAGTTCTTCCGTGCCGACACTATCGTTCTCGCTGGAACGGCGCGCCAGACGCACATAGGCGTTCGATACCTGACCGAAGTTCTGTCCGCGCTCCTGCGCCTCGTAGATGGTCACGGTGATGGCGATGCGCTCCACGTCCGCGGGGACTTTCGTGAAGTCGATATACAGCACTTCATCGTCGCCCTCACCCTCGCCGGTGCGGTTGTCGCCCGTGTGGGTGACGCTGCCGTCCGCGCTCTTCAGGTTGCCATAGAAGATGAAGTCCTCATCCTTGCGAACCTTGCCGTTCGCGCCCAGCAGGAACGCGGAAGCATCCAGGTCGAACTCCGCGCCGCCGCTGTAACGGTTCGTGTCCCAGCCCAGGCCAACCAGCGCCAGCGTCATGCCCTTATCCAGAGAGATTTTCTGACCCTTAGAAAGATTCACAGCCATGAGTATTCCTCCTATCGTAATTTTGTGTTGCTTACTGATACAGCCGCACCAATTCCGCCAGTCGGCTTGCTTCGGTCACGCCCTGCCCGATGGCATTGAACTTCCATTCACCGTTGTGACGGTAAATTTCGCCCACAACAAGACCCGTCCGCCCGCTGTAATCATCGGAGAGGTTGAAGCGGCAGATTTCCTTCTGCGTGGACAAATCCACCAGGCGGATGAAGGCATTGCGAATCAGGCCGAAATGCTGATGGCGGACGTTCGCATCGTAGATGTTGACGACGAATACCAGCTTGTCGATGTTCGCGGGAATGTTGGGCAAGTCGACCATAATCTGCTCATCGTCGCCGTCGCCCGCGCCGGTCAGGTTATCGCCCTGATGGACGATTGCGCCGCTGGAATGCACGAGATTGCCGAAATAGACGCAGCAGGTCTTGATGTCATTGCTGATGATGCGCCCATCCGCGCCGCACAGGATGACCGATGCGTCGCAGTCAATGTCCTGCGGCTTGGGCGCGAACCAGCCGCGCTTCTGCTCGACCTCGTCCCAGCCCAGACCAACCATGATTCGCTTGAGCCCCGGCTCACCCGGCTTCACAAGCGAAATCTTCTGTCCCTTTTGCAGATTCACAGACATGCTATTCCCTCCCTTAATAATGATGCAGAAGTACGAATCCATGGCTTTGCCCCAACCCCCAGCAGGGATGCTGCTCCTGTTGGGGAGTTACGCCCTTGAGCGGTGCGCATTTACACACTTGTCTTACATGCAGCTTGATTTTTTATCGTTCGTAATTTTATATTACTTTTTAGAAGTAATCGCCTTGCGAATGATATCAATCGGGATAATCAGGAACGCAATCAGCAGGCAGACCAGCCATGCCGTCCAGCTCAGCGGCTCAACGCTCAGCACCGCGCCGCCGAAGGTAACGAACAGGAACTGCAGCACCAGCAGCGCGCCGATAACCAGCAGGAAGTTCTTGTTCCGCCCCAGATGCTCAAACGGGTTCGTGTGCTCCGTGCGGGCATTGAAGCCGTTGAAGCTGATGGCCATCATGAACGTCGCGAACACCGCGGAGTTCAGCAGCGTCGTGTCGAGCACGCCCGTACTCCACGCACCCAGCAGATGCTGCAGCGCCGGCACAAAGCGGATGCACAGGCACATCGCTGTGATGTACAGGCCGCTGACAACGACCTGCGACATCATCTTGCCCGTCACAATCGACGCGTCACGCGCAATGGGCTTTTCCTTCATGTATTCCATCAGCGCGGGTTCGCTGCCGAAGGCGATTGCCGCCAGCGTATCCATCGCCAGATTGACGACCAGCAGTTGGATAACGGTCAGGATTTCGTTTTCACCGAACAGGGGCGCGAGGAAGCAAGTCAGCACCGCCGCGACGTTGACCGTCAGCTGGAAGATGAGGAACTTGCGGATGGACTTGAACATCGTGCGGCCGTACAGGATTGCCTTTTCGATGGACAGGAAGTTGTCATCGAGGATGGTGATATCGCCCGCTTCCTTCGCGACTTCCGTGCCCGAACCCATCGCGAAGCCAACGTCCGCCTTCTTCAGCGCGGGCGAGTCGTTCACGCCGTCGCCGGTCATGCCGACAACCAGATTCAGTTCCTGTGCGCAGCGCACCAGACGGCTCTTGTCCGTCGGCAGCGCACGGGACACCACGCGCAGATTCGGCAGCACCTTCTTGAGTTCGTCGTCGCTCAGTTCCGCCAGCTCCGCGCTCGTCAGGGCGACGTCGGTATTATGCTTGAGCAGACCCGCTTCCTTCGCGATGGCGACGGCGGTTTCCTTGCGGTCACCCGTGACCATCACGACCTGAATGCCCGCCTCCTGCACTTCGCGGATGGCATCAACCGCTTCCTTGCGCACGTTGTCGCGAATTGCCAGCACGCACACCAGCGTCAGGCTGTCGCCGTCCGCCGTATCGCCGTCGCACTTCGCCACGCCCAGCAGACGCATCGAGCGTCCCGCCTGTTCGTCCATGTACGTCATGAGGAAATTGCGCTCGGTCAGGGGCTTCACCGCGCCGTTTTCGTCCAGATACGTCTGGCAGCGGGCAATAATGCGTTCCGGCGCGCCCTTGATGTAGGTAACAACCTTGCCATTATGGTTGATGGTGACGGTCGAATACTTCTTCGCGGAGTCAAAGGCGTTGAAGTTGCGCACATCCTCGCGCGCCACGTTTGCATCCACGCCCGCGTCAACCAGGAAGGACATCAGCGCGCGGTCGGTAGAGTTACCGCCGATGATGCTGCCGTTGGAGTAGGAGGACGAGTTGTTCAGACCGATGCCGATCGTCACTTCGTCCTTGAGCGGCAGGGGGAGCTCCTTCATCGAGGAGAACTTGCGCACGTTGCCCGTCGCGACTTCCACGACGCTCAGCTTGCCCTCGGTAATCGTGCCGGTCTTGTCGGAGAAAAGCAGCGACAGCGAGCCGGCAGTTTCCAAACCGTTGATCTTGTGCACCAGCACGTTGTCCTTCGCCATGCGCATACTCTGATAGCTCAGCAGGATGCTGGTGAGCATCGGCAGCCCTTCCGGCACAGCGCAGACGATAATCGTTACGGCCACGGTAATGGCCTCGATGGATAGGTTCACCCATTCCATAAAGGTATTGGGGATATTGCCGCCCAGCAGCGTCCGGGCAAACACGCCCACGACGATGGCAATCGCGCCGATATAGCCGAAGGTCGAAATCTGCTTGGCGAGCTTGGCCAGCTTGACCTGCAGGGGCGTTTCACGCGTATCCTCCTGCACTTCCAGCGCCAATTCGCCAAACAGCGTCTTATCGCCGACGACCTTGACCTCCATGTAGGCTTCGCCGCTGCACACCACCGTGCCGCGGTAGACATAGCAGCGGTTCAGCAGATCCTTGGTGTTGTAGGCTTCGCCGCTTTCGTTGACGGTCTTGGTTGCTTCCTTGGTTTCGCCGTTGAGCGTCGCCTGGTCAACCTTCACAAGCCCCTCGACAATCTCGCCGTCTGCGGAGATTTTGTCGCCCGCCTGCAAATACACCAAATCGCCCACCACGACTTCGCTGACGTGGATTTCCATCAGCTTGCCGTCACGCAGCACCTTCGCGACTTCCTTGGCTTCTTCCTCCGCCTTCAATGCGGATGCTTTGCCTTCCTGCTGATTTTCGCTGATGGCAGACACGCCGTTGGCAATCATGATGGCAATCAGAATGCCGACCGGCTCATACCAGTGCGCCTCGCCCATGAAGCACAGCACCACTTGGATGACCAGCGCCACGAGCAGAATCATAATCATCGGGTCTTTGAAGCCCTCAAGAATTTTCTTCCACAGCGGTTCCGGGGGGAATTTGTGTGAGAGTATTCGCGCCGTGCTTTTGACGGCTTTCCTCCACTTGCTGTTTGTTCAGCCCCTGAAGATTCATTGTTCTTCCTCCACTTCGTTGGTTTCCGCACCCGATTGTGCGTTTTGTCAACCTTACATTTGCTATTTTACATCATATTTCCTTGTTTTGCAAGTCGCATCGGATGTAAAAGAGCATCAAATACATCCAACTGTCGTTCTTTCCGTCGCAAAACCGCAAGCGGCTGCATCAATAATACACTTTTCGCGCCCCAAAGTGCGCAGGATCTGCGGTCACGGGCGTGAAATCCCCTGCGTTCTGAAAAGAACAGCTATGGTCGCAAGCCCAGCATCGTGGTCGCGCCCATCTGGCGCGACACAGCATAGATGGTGGATAGAGCAGCTTGGGGGCGCGTCTGAGGACGCGCGAAGTTTGGGCGCGGGACGCTTCGCTGCCGCGACTTTGCTTGACTTCTTCCTTTGAGTAGGTTTGACGAGGAACAGTTGGGGCGTTGCCCCAAACCCCACAAGGGACGCTGTCCCTTGACCCTGCAAGGGGGAGATGAAAAGGGACGAAGTCCCCCCCTTGACCCCTTCGCGCGATTCAGTTGGCTTCTCCTTCATGCTTTGCCCGCGTGTTTATCCCTTTTTCTTACCTATTATAAGTGATTCCCTCCGCCGTGACAACAGCATCCCACAGGGGCGGCACGGAGGGCTTCTCCTTCGCAATCGTCAGCGCCTTACGAATCGCTTTTTCCGCCTCCTCCGCCTCCGCTTCATTCCTCGCATACAGCGTCGCCAGCGGCGTATCCTCCGTCACTTCATCCCCCAGCCGCACATGCAGCACATACCCGACCGAGTAATCCAGCATATCCGACTTCTTCGCGCGGCCAGCCCCCATCCGCTGCGCCGCCATGCCCAGCGCCGTCGTGTCCATCGCGCTTAGATAACCTGCCGTCTCCGCCCGCATCACACGCTTGACCGCTGCCTGCGGCAAAAGCGACAAATCTTCCACCACGCGCGGATCGCCGCCCTGCGCGGCTATCATCTCCGCCAGCTTGCGCAGCCCCGCGCCGGATGACAGCGCGTTTTCCAGCATCGCCCGCGCTTCCGGCAAGGTTTTCGCCTTCTCCGCCAGCACCAGCATGTGGCTGCCCAGCAGCAGCGAAATCTCCAGCAAATCCCCCTGCGTCCGCCCTGCCAGCACGTCGATGGCGTCCTTGACTTCCAGCGCGTTGCCGATGTGCGTCCCCAGCGGCTGCGCCATGCTCGTGATGACCGCCACAACCGGCTTGCCTGCCAGCTTGCCGATGTCTACCATCGTCTGCGCCAGCGCCAGCGCGTCCGGCAGCGTTTCCATCAGCGCGCCCGAACCTGTCTTGACATCCAGCACAATACCGTCCGCGCCCGACGCGAGTTTCTTGCTCATGATGGACGCGGCAATCAGCGGCAGCGAATCAACGGTGGATGTTACATCGCGCAGAGCATAGAGCGTCTTATCCGCCGGGGCGAGCGCCGCCGTCTGCCCGATGACCGCAAGACCGATTTCCTGTACCTGCCGGATGAACCGATCTTCTGTCTCCTCCACGGACAGACCGGGGATGGATTCGAGCTTATCCAGCGTACCGCCGGTGTGCCCCAGCCCGCGCCCGCTCATCTTCGCCACCGGCACGCCGCACGCCGCCACCAGCGGCGCCAGAATCAGCGTCGTCGTATCGCCCACGCCGCCGGTGGAATGCTTGTCAATCTTCTTGCCCGGAATCGCAGACAGGTCACACACGTCGCCGCTGTCGCGCATGGCAAGCGTCAGGTCAGTGGTTTCCTGCGCGGTCATGCCGTTCAAGCGAATCGCCATCAGCAGCGCCGCCAGCTGATAATCCGGAATGGTCTTGTCCGCCGCCCCGCGCGCGAAAAAGGTGATTTCCTCGCGCGTCAGCGGCTGACCGAGTTTCTTCTTGGTGATAATATCCAGAATCTGCATACGCATCCTCCCTCCAAGGGAATGTTACGTCTCCATTATAGCATAGCCGGGGAGGAAAGAAAAGCCACCGCAGAAAATCTTCATCTGATTCTCATCAAAAACACAGAAAAAGGACTTTTCTTTCCGCGCTTTGTTGTGTATAATAGATGATGAAATGCGATGGCACATCGTCCGCCCGATGCTACGCCGCCGCAGGAAGGAGGCTTCGCTGTGAGTCAATTTGAAACCACCAAGCTGCACCCCATTCAGGAATCCGGCAATGAAGCGCAGGACATCCTGCTGTATGTCTACAACGCCCTGCAGGCCAAGGGCTATGACCCGATTACTCAGCTCGTCGGCTATATTATTTCCGGCGATCCGACGTATATCACCAGCTACAATTCTGCCCGCAGCATGATTTGCCGACTGGAACGCGACGAAATTCTGGAAGAGCTTGTGCGCTTCTACCTTGCCGGTCATACGCCCAAGCAGTCCTGACCGCTGGTTTTCTCCGCGACCCTCGCGGAGGTGTATTTGTTGACGCCTTTTTTGCGACACTGAATGGCAGCATCCCCGAACGACAAAAACAGGGCTGGTCTTTTCCGCATAAGCGGATGAGACCAGCCCCTTTTTTCTATGGATGATTATTCCTTTTCCGCCGCGTCGTCCGGTTCCCACACCAGCAGTTCGCCCGGCTGACAGTCCAGTTCGCGGCAGAGCGCATCGAGCAGCGCCATGCGAATTGCCTTCGCGTGACCGTTTTTGAAGATGGAGAGGTTCGGCAGCGCAATGTCGAGTCGCCTCGACAGTTCTGTCAGGGTCATTTTGCGGCGAGCAAGCATCACGTCCAGCTCAATGCGGATCACGGGGAAATTCCTCCTTTATCGTTTGCTTTCTTCTTATTATATGTCATGATGTTGCTGTTAGCAAGCCCCTTCCGGCGAAAAAAGCGCCCGTGCTGGACTGCTTGTTTCCTTGAGCATCTCGTTCTCGCGCATATGCGAACATATGTTTACTGTTTTGGACAAAAGAAGTCCGGCAAAATTGTCGGAAATGACGAATATACCTAATTGGTCGAAAATTCGCTTGACAAAATAACCGGATGGTGATATGCTTCACGTCGAAAGGGAACATCCGGTCGCAAGAACGAACGTTTTGAGAACGGATGTGTTCCTTTTCAAGAAACGAAAGGAGGGCAGAAAATGAATCGCCATCTCTTCATAGCGAATCGTTCCCCGCCCAGATAAATGACACCCTATACTCACTGAACATAAAAACAAAGGAGATGTTTTCCCTTATGGCAAATGGTATTGTTCTTGGTGGCAAGCTGAAATTCAGAAAGAAGGCTTCCACGAGCGGCACTGTTATCACGTCGATTCCCACTGGCACTGTGCTTAGTGTTTCGGCAGTCAGCGGCAATGACAGCTGGTATCAGACGACTTACAGCACCTATGGTACTGGTTATGTCATGAAGTCCTTCGTTGCCGTCGCATCCGACACGGTGGAAGTGAATGCAACGAACGTCAATGTTCGTAATTCTGCTAACGGCAGCACTGTCCTCTACACGCTTAGTTCGCCCGCAACCGCAACGGTTCAGGATGTTTCGTCCGATTGGGTGAAGATTCAGCCCTCCGGCAAAAAGGTCGGCTGGATTAAGGCTGATTACGTCAACAAGAAGAGCAGCGGCAGTAGTTCTTCCGGCGGCAACAGCAGCGGCGGCGGTAGTTCTTCTTCCTCTGACCTTGTTGGAAAATCGGGAATGGTCGCTGTCAATGCAAGTGGGCTGAATGTACGCAGCAGTGCAAACGGCAGCTTACTGAGTTATAAACTTTACAACGGTGAAAAGGTCACCATTCTGGAAGTGAGTACCGCCGGCGGTTACACTTGGTATCGCGTTCAGGATTCGCAGAACCGTACGAATGGCTGGGTTCGCTCCGATTTCATTGCAGTGGATAATACCAGCGGCGGCGGTAGTTCTTCTTCCTCTGACCTTGTTGGAAAATCGGGAATGGTCGCTGTCAATGCAAGTGGGCTGAATGTACGCAGCGGTGCAAACGGCAGCTTACTGAGTTATAAACTTTACAACGGTGAAAAGGTCACTATTCTGGAAGTGAGTACCGCCGGCGGTTACACTTGGTATCGCGTTCAGGATTCGCAGAACCGTACGAATGGCTGGGTTCGCTCCGATTTCATTGCAGTGGATAATACCAGCGGCGGAACGGAAGCGAAGTTAGTTTTGGGTGTTGAATTCACTGGCACCACCACTGATGAAGTTACCAGTTATGTGACTATCAGAACCAGTCCCCGTGCAAGCAGTAGTGACTTGCATCACCTTGAAGCAGGTGAAGTCAAGACATTCTACACATTTACTGGTGTAGGCACAGTTGATGAGCAACGACAGTGGCTGTATATGCCTCATGGTGGCTACTCTGGTTATGTCTGCGCACGTTATATTAGCGGTGGCGGAAGTTTTGTTGGCAATGCGTATGTAAACGATTCACGGGGCGTTTATCTTCGCGTTCTTCCTTCTACCAGCGCCAATCAAATTGCTCTTCTTCCTTCACAAACTTATGTTTCAATTCTGGACACCTCTGTTGCGAATTGGTATCGCGTAGCTTCAGAGAAGGGCACAGGCTGGGTTTCCGCTGATTATATCACGCTAAAAAAGAAGTGACAAGATTGCCCTAATCAATCTTGCCACCAACTTTTAACCCGCCGGGATGGAAGCATCTACGCCCCAGATGCTTCCATCCTCCGCGTAGATTCCTACCTCGTAATAAACTTCACTTGTCGTCTGATTATCTGCATATTTGCAGAAAATCAACTCCCACACTGCAACCGAGTTGTCACTTTCCGAGAAAGCAATCTTGAACTGGAACTCCGGATAATATTCCGCCAGCGTATCCCACGATACATCGAACTGCTCATGAATCGCCATCACTGCCAGCTGGAACACCTTTTCCTGCGGAACTGCGGTTTCATCCGGCATGGCAAGCACCCATGAATAATAGCCAATATCATCATAGGTAGTATACATCCGATGACGCCGCCCCAGCAGAAAATCCTCAAATGCTTTACTCAGCGGATAATTATCGATACTCGTCCGCAATGACGTCCCGACAGACCCTTCGTCCATCTTCTGCCGCAGGTCAGCAATCACTGCTTCATCCTCCGGCGTCAGCGTAATCGTATATTCCCCCTGCGCCCACGTTTTCGTCCAATAATTTGCCGCAAAAGCGGTCGTGCTGAACAGCATCACCATCACCGCCAACAGCAGTCCCAGCAGCCGTTTCATCCGTTTCTCCTCCTCCGTTGCTTCGGGCTTTCCGCCCTGTTTCCTTTCATTATATCATCATCCGGCGGAAAAGGGAAGTTGCACATAGATTTTGTTACATTTAATACGAACATATGTTTGCTGTTTTGAACAAAAGAAGTACTACGAAATTGTCGGAAATGATGAATATACCTAATTGGTCGAAAATTTGCTTGACAAAATAACAGAACGGTTATATCCTTCGCATCGAAAGGGAACATTCGGTCGCAAGAACGAACGTTTTGAGAACGGATGTGTTCCTTTTCAAGAAACGAAAGGAGGGATGGATGTGATGAATGTGGTTGTGAGGGAGACTGGGCCTCCCTGCGCAAGCAAATTGCCCGTAAAAATAAAGCACATTGAAATTTTAAGGAGGATAATCTATTATGGCAGTTGAAATTACTGGCTCTGGTTACAACAGCAAGGTAAAACTTTACAACATTCATCAGGGGAATGGGTATTTTCGAAAGGATACCAGCACGACTCATTCCCAAGTTAAGCTGCTTCAGAGTGCATTGACCGATTTGGGTTACGATACGCAAGGGGCGGATGGCAAGTATGGCAACAACACGCTTGCCGCAGTTAAGAAATTTCAGGAGGCAAACAATCTGACTGCGGACGGTCTTTTCGGAAAGAACAGTTTGACCGCCCTCGAAAGCATTCTGGGTACTCACCTTGACCCGGAAAACTGCGAAACGGCTTCCGGATCGGTTACAACCGCTAATCTCACCGTTACGGAGTATATTCAGAATCTCGAAAGCTACTGCAATTCTGGCTGGAAGTATGGTTCTGGATACAACGCAAGCAAGAAACTCATCGACTGCGCGTGGTATCCATACAAAGCGCGCAGTGACCAAGGCGCTCATGGATGCACCACCGAATATAACGGGTATCTTTCTGAAAAGGGGAAGATTTCCAGTTATAATGACCTTAAAGTCGGCATGGAGGTGTTTCAGCAGAGTAGCGATGATTCCACAAAGAAATCGCACATGGGTGTTTACGCAGGCAAAGTTCTTCTTCGCGGAGAACTGAAACACGCGGTTTACCAGTCTTGCAGTTCTCACTCTAACATTGCGACTAAATATAACGATGGTGTTGCTAATGATTCCGGTCCGAACTTGACCGAAATGAAAGCTGGTCGTTGGAAGTATTGGGGATGGTCCAAGTATGTAAAGCATGATTAACTAGCAAAAGGGGCAATGACGCATCATTTACGTCATTGCCCCACTTGTAATTACGCCCACGGAACATACACATATTCCATGTATGCTATTTCACCCGCATCATTTAACCTAATCTGCACCGTAATGAACCAGAAGTCGAACGTCTCACTCTCCTGCGAAGCATCATGCTGGAAAACAATTTCGCCGCTTTCGGGCGCTGTGTCATCCAGATACGCGCTGATGTACCACGCCCGCAAGTCCGTCACGGGAACAAGCTGCATGTCCGCGTCCGTCATGCTGCCCAGCATCATGGCGGAAAAGTCCGCCGCCAGCGGGAACGTCACCGTCTGCCCGTCATCCGCATATGCGCCCGTTTCGCAGTCATCCTCCGTCACAACCCGCTCGAAGCGCCCCGTCACCGCCGTGACATGGTGGTTCTCGTCCTCCTGCCACTTGACGATTTCAAACAGGTCGTAGGTGTTCCCGGACGCATCGGTGTAGGTGTAGAAGTTCGTGTCGTCCGCACTCTCGGTCTGGGGGATTTCCTGCGCCGCTTCCGCCAGCTGATATTCCTCGCGCCAGATTCGCCCGTCCGCACTGCGGGACAGCGCCACCACGCGCCCCTCCTGCATCTGCGGCGCCACCCAGAGCGTTTCGTCCGGCAGGCTGACTGTCTCCGCGCAGCTTCCATCCGGGTTAACCGCCCACAGGCAGCCCGTTCCATCCGGCGCAATGCCCGCTGCAAAGAGTTTGTCGTCCGCAGCATACAAGACGCTGCTTGCCGTGATGCCCGCTGGGTACTGCATTGCCGCCATGCGCGTCACGCTGTCCGTCGGCAGGTCAATCACGGCAAGGGTTTCCGTCTCCTGCGCACACAACGTCAGATAGAGGATCGTTCCGTCGCAGGCAGCTGACCCCGGCGTCCCCGGCAAATCCGTAAAATGCAGGGTCTGCGCCAGCTTGCACTGTGCATCATACTGCCGAACTTGCAGCGTGTCCCCGTCCACATCAATCAGATAGAAATGCTGTGCCGCATCGGTGCAAATGGCATGAGCGCCGTATTCCGTTGCGCCGCTCACGGTCTTTCCCGTCTGGACGTTCGTCAGCGAAAACGGAATTTTCCCGTTGCCCGTAAACGGATATTGCTTCCAGACGAACGGCATGCAATTTTCCGCATAGTATTTCTTCGCGTCGTTCGAGGTTTGCAATTCGGACGAAACGAAGCGCCCACGCACCAAATCAGGTACGCTGGTGTAATTGGTATCCAATTCCAAGTCACGATAATATTCATACTGAATCGAATCCGCTGTCAGAACGGTTTGCCTATAGGTTGACGGTTCTGCCAAGTTCGTAAATCCACTTGCTGATGCGCAAAGCAAACTGCCGTCTTGAGCAAACAGCTCAATGTAGTGGTATGCCGACGTTTCTGTGTCCTCCACAAATGATTCAACAAACAGTCTACCATCGGGAAGCGGCGTAACAATCCCAATCTGATCAGGCTGATGCTTAAACAGTAGCTCTTTTCTTGCCTCCTGTTGTGCCGTTTCCGCACTACTTGCCATTCCCCCCATCATCACCATCACCGCCATCAGCAGTCCCAGCAGCCGTTTCATCCGTTTCTCCTCCTTCATTGCTCCGGGCTTTCCGCCCTGTTTGCTTCCATTATATCATCATCCGGCGGAAAAGGGAAGTTGCACATAGATTTTGTTACATTTAATACGAACATATGTTTGCTGTTTTGAACAAAAGAAGTACTACGAAATTGTCGGAAATGATGAATATACCTAATTGGTCGAAAATTTGCTTGACAAAATAACAGAACGGTTATATTCTTCACGTCGAAAGGGAACATGCGGTCGCAAGAACGAACGTTTTGAGAACGGATGTGTTCCTTTTCAAGAAACGAAAGGAGGGATGGATGTGATGAATGTGGTTGTGAGGAAAACGGGACCGCCCTGTGCAAAGCAACGGATTTGGAACTATTGGGGCTGGTCGAAGTTTATTCGCCTGCGCTAATGCTATAACTACATACAAAATAGGAATGAGATTTTTCATCCATTTCGATGGTTGTAACATCTGCCTGTTCCACATCGGTGAATATGTAAAGGCATGATTCATGCTGCAACGGTAGCCTTGAAGTCTCAAAATGCTCATTTAGCAGGTTGATTTGATACTTCTGCCGTTGCAGTTCTCTATTCCAGTAGCCATCTACCGACAGCAAGACGGCGCCAGCAGCCTTGATTTCAGCAATATAGCTGTTATCATCTACTGCAAGCAGTGTCTGGCTGTCGGTTATTTTTTGCTGCGTTATATCATAGAGAAGGATTTCCGATTTTTCATTTGTTAAACGGATTCTCATGTATGCCGTTTGACCGATACAAGCAGCATCTCGAACATTTTCATTCTGAAGAAAATCACCGCTTAACTCAACAATACTTTCTTGCATCGCTGCATTGTAGCTTCTTATTTCCAGATTTCCCTTTTCATTTTGCTGTGCAATCAGCAAGTTACCATCTTGATCAGGAAAAGCGCAAAATGACCAATCATATATCATCAGTTTTTTGCTTTTCCCGCTTGCAATATGTGTGATTTTTACCGTGCGAAATGGCGTTTCATCCTCCGAATGCGCTTGCTTTTCAACCATATAATCGCCGACATGCTGTGCATAAGGGGCAGCCCCAAATTTCAACTTTTTTGTAGTCGGTTTCTGAATCCGCTTTCCCGTATAACGGTATACCGTTTGTGTACATACTTCCATCGAGGTTATGTCCGGATAGTATTCACATATAAAGCGGTCTTTTTTCAAAATAATTTGCCCATGCGGAATTTGTTCACCGTTTGGGTCGAATTCCCCAAGTTTAGCAGATAGAAGAGATGTCCCCACCGAATCAAAAAGTTCCATCCACATCTCTTGCAATTCCGTTTTTTCGCCCTCGGCAAAGTAGATGACCACAAAACTTCCATTCGGTGTGTGCGTCACGCTATAAAGTTCGACAGGTTCTTTACGAAACGCCAACGGATTCATGCGTATCAACTGCATGGATGCGTTATCCGTAGATGCTTGCGCACCTGCCATTCCCCCCATCATCACCATCACCGCCAGCAGCAGTCCCAGCAGCCGTTTCATCCGTTTCTCCTCCTTCATTGCTTCGGGCTTTCCGCCCTGTTTCCTTCCATTATATCATCATCCGGCGGAAAAAGGAAGCGCAAAAACCGGGCAGGTCAGCCCTCGCCGACCCGTCCGGTTGCTTCCCATTGTAACGAAAGCTATCCAAAGCAATTTTTCAAGATTCCACCTGATATCTTGACTTCCATCTTTTGTCCGCCTATAATGTACATAAAAATAGGAGGGGATTTCTATGAAACGTGCGTTCCTTCTGCTGGTGCTTCTTTGTCTCTTGCCCATCCATGCGCTGGCACAGTTCATAACCGTTCCTGATGAAATCTACGAAGCCTTGCTGGCGGACGAGGTCATTTCGTCCTATGCTTCGACGAAGGAGGAACTGCTTCCCCTGATTACTACCCTTGAAGGCTGTGATGAAAACAATCAGGCGGAATGCGCGGTGATTGTTACTCCGCCGGATGGCAATCCGGAGCTGCTGATGCTGGGAAAGATCGACGGTCATTGGCAAATTACAACGCGCTCCAGTTCTGTGCTGCTGAATATCGACATTGAACCATTCCTTTATGAGGAAAGATATGCGGAAATTCAGCTCTACTATAGCTCTGAAGAGGATGAGCGCAACGGAGTACCACACGCCGTCCTGACGTTTCAGCGAGAGTGGGATGACAAAGCTGGTCTGCACTGGTATCTTACTTTGCTGACTTTTACCGACGCGAACGGATGGTGGGTGTACATTGAAGCTCCCCTGCGCAGCATCTATGTTGATGTGGCTACCAACTATAACGGTGGCATCAGTCAAAGGGTTTTTTACCGCGAAAGCACTGACATCACCTGTTTCAATCTCGACACCATCCTAAACGATGTTCTTACCGAAGCTGCAAAGACGAATGCCACCTTCTTGGATATTTCCATTCCCGACTGGCTGGTCGCCTATCCCGCCAGCGCATTGCAAAATGAAACATAACAACGCAAATGCGGCTACAGGTCTTGTGCCTGTAGCCGCCTTCTATACTCTCTGCTATATTCATTCTTCCATTTTACAGTTTTCCGTCTTCATAAACAGATAATTTCCACGATAGCAGACAATTACCCAGTCCCGTTGCCATCTCTGTGGAATCGCTTCAATCGCTTCACCATCAGCCAGCACAAAAATCGGCTGGATGTTCTGCTGTAATGCGATATACAGTTCCGCCCCTGCCTCACCACAGGAAACGACCGCTGGAACAAGGAGTTCCTGCATTGACAGCGGACAAGTTGCCAAATCAAAATCTTCTACACGGCAAGAATATTCTTCAACAGGGTCTACCTCATAGCTGAGCTGCAAATAGCCCGGCGCATCCACTTGGAATTTCATTCCGCAATCATAGCTCATAATAATTTCTGTTATTCCATAACCTTCTGCATTATAAATCAGGCTAAAGTATGACACATTTGCATCTCCCAATTCCATTACCAGCTCCCAGCTTTGCTGATTTTCATCCGAAAAGTAAAAATAAACATCTGCACTGTCAGAATTTCCGTAGCCTATAGCAGAAAAATTTTGCAGCATCCAGCCGTCCCGCATCAAAGCGCGGTCGTTCTGCTCGCTTACTTTCCACAGGTCGCCCTGCCGCCTCAAAATCAACAGCCGCAACTGATTGTCTTTCTGCGCAACCACCGGGAGAAAGCGCATTTCCTTCAAATTCGCTGCGGATGAAAAGTTTTCCTCTTCCTCCCGTCCGTTCGGCTGATAGAGCGTCCAGCCCTCGCCGATTTCGTCCTCCACAATCTGAATCAGCCGTTTGCTTTTCAGTTCGGTCAGCCAATCTGACACAATCGGGTTCGTGTTCTCCGCAACCGCACACGAAATTCCCCCCATCATCACCATCATCGCCAGCAGCAGTCCCAGCAGCCGTTTCATCCGTTTCTCCTCCTCCGTTGCTTCGGGCTTTCCGCCCTGTTTGCTTCCATTATATCATCATCCGGATTCTTGACCCTTTCGCGCGATTGAGTAGGCTCCTTCTCCATGCTTTGCCCGCGTGTTTACCCCTTTTTTATCCAACCATTTCCGTGAGTGAAATCCATCCGCTCTCCACCTCATACCGTTCTGTCCCAACATACGCCTTCACGCGCACTCGATACAGACCCGCATTCACCAGCTTTCCCTGCGAATCCGTCCCATTCCAGCAGAACGTCGACCCCGGTGCACTCAGCTGCTCCGGGCGTGATGCCTGCCGTGACGACAATCGCCGCACCGTCTGGCCGGCTTCATCCTCAATCGTCACCGTTAGTTCGCATGGAACGCCGTGATACACCACAAAGGTCAGTTCCTCGCCGCTTTCGGGGCAGAATGCGTCCTGCACATGCACACGCAGTTGCGGGTCGTCCGTCGTTGGCGGAACGCAGAGGACTTTCGACCAGACGACGCTCGGCAGGCCCTTTTCAATCACCAGAATCTGCAAGAGGACATAGCCGGAGGACTGCGCATCGGCAGTGTTCAGGGTGATGGAGCGCTCCTTCAAGCCGGGGGATAGGGTTCGTCCGGCAATGGCGTAGCTGCCAAAATCGCCGTTGTTGTCGTAAATCAGCGTAGATTGGTCGAAATCCCAGATGCCCTGACGGCGATAGACCAGCTGATAGGCAACCTGCGCCGTGCGGACGACGTTGAAGGAAAAATCAATTACGGGCGCATCAGCGGAGAGCGTATCGCCGCTGAAGGTGATGCCCTCGATGCTTGTCTCGCGCCGGCGGCTGCTCACGGCAGACAGGTCGTAGGAGAAGAGGGCAAAATCGCTGTCCTCCGGATAGGTGCGGACGGTGGATGCGCCGTGGCTATGCAGCAGGCGGCGGCGAAGCTCGGTCAGGGTGATGACGCCGTCGCGGTTCTCATCCGCGCCAAAGCTGCCCGTGCGGGAGAGCGCATCCGCCAGCGCGCCGGAGAAGTACCCCGCGCCCGCCAGCCGCTCGCCGCCGACTTCGCCCGACCAGTACCAGCTTTCCTCCTCGCCGCCGGAAGAGCAGACGACATAGTAATTATCGCCCGCAAACAGGTTCTCGAACGACTTCTCCACACCCTTGCCAATCATTGCGCCGGAGTGGCACGCGTCCAGCAGCAGCACCTTTTTGCCGTGAATCGTGTCGAACACGCGGCGCAGCTCATACGCCGTAATGCCCTCCTCGGATTCGCCGTCGGAGAGCAGGAGCGTCATCAGCCCGTTCACGGCGGTGTTCCACAGCCCGTGGGTGCTGATGTAGAAGTAGCTGACGTCGTCCGCGTCCGCATCGGCGAATGTTTCGCGGATGAGGGCGACAAGCGCGGCGGAGGAAGGCAGCCCGTCCTCGCGGGTGACGAGGGTCTGCATGTTAAGCGTGCCGCCGGAGAGGGCATCCGCCATGCGCAGGACGTTATTGCGGGAGGAGGGGGTGGTGTCGGTCTGGGTGAGGAAGCGGTCGCAGCCCACGAGCAGCGCGCGGTTGACGCGCCCATTCGCCGTAATTTTTTCCGCGCGGACGGCGAAAATCGGGCAGCACAACAACACGACGAGCAGCACGCTCATCAGCCGCTTCCACACGCCGACCGCCTCCCTTCCGCGCACAATAACAGGTGCTTTCATTGTACAACACTTTAGACGTATTTTCCACCGGGAATGTTTGACTAAGGGGAAAATTTTTCGTGAATTGCGGCAGAAAAGTGCCTTTTTCGCGACGAAAAACGAAAAAATTTTGATTGACTGGAAGAAATGTGGGAAGTGAATCGTTGATATGGATGAAACGGCAAAACGGAAATGGAGGATTTGCCATGAAAAAGAATTTGCTGATGGTCTTGGGGATGGTAATGCTGATGATGTTGTCGGTTGCCAGTGCGGATTCGGGAAACGCCGCGACGCTGCCCGATGGCATCAAGCAAATTCTGAACGGCTCGGCGTGGTCGTCGTATGAAATCGGACGCGTGAATTATGGAAGCCAACTGATGGAGGATGGTCACGATGCGTGCGGCTGGTATGACGAACACGGGTTTTCGGCGGCATTTGTCCTCATGCACAGCGAAAAGAAGAATGTTCTGTGCATCTTTGAGAAAAACGCATCGGGCAAATGGGTGCTCAAAAAGCAATCCAGCGGCGTTGTGAAACAGGGAGAATGGATTCCGACAGTTTACACCGAAGCATACGGCATCTATTACCTTTATTACAACGATAAGAGCAGCTACAATCCCCGTTTTCGACATTACCGTGACGAAGAAAAACAATGACTGGTATGTGACGGAAATCGGCTGGGAAAAAGACGGCGTTTCGATGGGGATTTATCCCTATGAGAACAAATCGAGTACTTGAAGATTGTATACACCGACGGCGGAAGCAAATCGACCCGAACCACGGTGGAGGGCGTAACGCCGCCGACATCGTTCGCGGAGTTTTCGCTGGACAACATCCCGATGACGCCGGAAAAGGCGCGGGCGCAGCTGTCACTGCCGCCGGATATTCCGCAGTCGGCGGGCGAATACAGCCTGTCGCAGCCGCAGAACATCAAGTTCACGTCAAACAAGAAATACGCCGTCTATTCTGGACCCGGCGAAAACTACTTCCGCGGCGGCAATGGCAAGGCGGCGGTATCCACAAACGACTGGATTCAGGTGTTCGGCAGGGAAAATGGCTGGATTATGCTTCAGTACGATATTACCAGCGATCACATGCGCATCGGCTGGATTCAGGAGAGCGCACTGCCGAAGAATGCGAATGTCAGCGATATGCAGTTTAGTCAAGCGAAGGTGTGGACGAAGGTTTCAAGCAACTTGACGGATGACCCGCTGTTCTCCGCCGCGGCGATCTCAGCGATTCCTGCGAATACGGAAGTGACCCGCTTAGCGACGATGGGGACATGGACGTATGTGGAATGGAACGCGGCGAATGCCCAGCCGATGCGCGGCTTTGTGCAGTCCGCGAACCTGACGAACCTTTCCGCGGATGATGTGCAGGCGATTGCAGTGCGCACACTGTCTGCGAGCGGCTTCAATACAGGGGAACAGGAAGCATCTTACTCTTGCCAATATGACCCGGAGACGGCGCGTTGGTCGGTGGTGGTTTATGTGCAGCATAAATACCAGACGGTCGTGTGGGTGGATGACGCGACGGGAGAGGGAACAATCGGATAAAGAAAAGAGCCGGGGAAGCATTTCACGTGCTTCCCCAGCAACATTTTACCCAAACAGCCCCAGCCCTTCGAGCAGAATCTTCAGCCCGATGCCAATCAGCACCAGACCGCCGACCAGCTCCGCCTTGCTCTTGTAGCGCAGCCCGAAGCGGTTGCCGAGCAGCAGACCGATGGGCGAAAGCGTGAACGTCGTCAGACCAATCAGGCAGGTTGCGAGGGCGATGTCCGTGCCTTCCAGCGCGAAGGTGACGCCGACCGCCAGCGCGTCAATGCTTGTGGCAATCGCCAGCAGCAGCATCGTCTTGAAGCCGAAATCGTCATTGGTTTCATCCTCGTCCTTGCTCAGCGCCTCGCGCACCATGTTCACGCCGATAATCGCCAGCAGGATGAACGCCACCCAATGGTCGAACTGGTCAATCAGATTGGAGAACGTCGTGCCGAGGAAGTACCCCAATGTCGGCATCAGCGCCTGAAAAATGCCGAAATACGCGCCCACGCACAGCAGATGCTGCCATTTGACTTTCTTCACGCTCAAGCCTTTGCAGATGGACACCGCGAACGCATCCATGCTCAATCCGACGCCAAGGAGCAGAATCTCCCAAATCGACATGCCGCTCATCCCCCAGTTTCCTGTATGTCATGAGCGATTATTATATGCCTGAAATATTGATTAGTCAAGGAAAACTGTTCCAATTCGCCGCTTCCTTTTTTCCATGGAAGATGATACAATAGCAATAGCAGGGCGAAAGCCGCAGACGAAGGAGGCGATTATCATGAAGCGGATTTTGACGACGCTGATGACAATCATGCTGATGATGGGGATGGCGGGAAGCGCGGAGACAGTCTATCAGGAGATTCCTCTGCCGGTGTCTGCGCAGCCAACGTTCTACACCTGCACCGATGCGTCCGGGAACACCTACGACCTGTTTGAAATCGTCAAGTGGCAGGAGGACGAGAACCACTGCGTCACGGCGGTGACGGGGCGCTTTGAGCGGGTTGTGACAGATGATGACTGCGAAACGGGCGAGTATGCAAATAACGGGCAGACGGTGACGTTCCCGCTGGCGGCGGACTTTTCCGCTATGATGCTGAGCAGCATGACGGATGCGGACATGCGGATGATTCCCGTGACCGACTTGCGGGCGTGGTACATCAGCGCGTATCTGGATGGCACAGCGCCCGAAAGCGGCGAAATCGTCTTTGCGTATGATGTTTCGCAGGAGGACGCGGCGTTCGACTTCTGGTTCATCACGGTGCGGATTGCGCTGAACGACGCGGGCGAAGTGGCGTACATGGAATATGAGTATGTGCCGTGGGGGTAAGCGGGAGGCGAGGGACGATTGAAGCAATTCCGCAGAAGCGGGAACGGGATTGGACAATCGTCTGCTATCAGGGCAATTATCTGTTCATCCAAACGGAATACGTCAACTTCCCGGAACAACGCAAAGAGACTGCGGCGCGCTCTTGCTCCGCAGTCTCTTTTTGTCCCAGCGCAAAAATCAGCGAAAACCACGAAAACTTGCAATTTCCGTGTTAAAAAATTGACAAGAGCCCTTGAACTGCAGTGCGGAATGTGGTATCATAATTGTGCCATTCAAGGAAATGGCAAAACAAGGAGGTACGCGCATGAAAACGATGCTTTCTAAGTTGACTTCCGCGCTGCTCTGCCTTGCAATGCTGCTGACGATGTGCAGCTTCGCAATGGCGGAAGCGGGAACGTACACGGGCGTGGGTGACAGCGAAATCGGCGGCAAGGGCGCCATCGAAGTCAGCGTGACCGTGGATGAAAACAGTGTGGTAACGGACATTCAAGTGACGAAGAACGGCGACACGGCGGGCATTGCGGATGCTGCTGTGGAGGCGATGCCGGGCCGCATCATGGCGGCGCAGTCTGCGAACGTGGACGGCGTTTCCGGCGCGACGATGACGTCCGAAGCAATCAAGATGGCTGTGCTGGATGCCGTCACGGCGGCGGGTCTGGACACGGTAAAGTGGTCTACCTATGCGGCAACCGAAGCGGCGAAGGCGGACGACGCCACCTATAACACGGATATCGTGATTATCGGCGCGGGCGGCGCGGGCATGACCGCGGCGCTGACGGCGGCGGAAAAGGGCGCGGACGTCATCATTCTGGAAAGTCAGGCGGCTGTCGGCGGCAACTCTGTCCGCGCGACGGGCGGCATGAACGCGGCGGATACTCCCGCGCAGGATGAAAACGAATTCGGCGAATCCGCTGGCGTGGAAAAGACGCTGAAGACTGCGCGCACGACTTATGCTGACAACGTGACCATCACCAAGTTGGCGGAAGAAGTCGAAAAGCAGTGGGCGGACTATCAGGCGAACCCGGTCGGCTATTTCGACAGCGACGAGCTGATGGAACTGGACACCATGATCGGCGGCAAGGGCATCAACAATCCCGAACTGGTCGAAGAACTGGCGGACGAATCGGCGGACGGCGTTGAATGGCTGAAGAAATACGGCATTAATCTGACCAGCGTGGGCAGCTTCGGCGGCGCGTCCGTCAAGCGTATCCATCGCCCGGTCAACGCGGAAGGCAAGACCATCGCGGTTGGCTCCTACATGATTCCGCTGCTGGAAAAGGCTTGCGAAGAGAACGACAAGATCTCCATTCAGCTGGAAACCACCGCGACGACCATCCTGACCGATGAAAACGGCAAGGCAGTCGGCGTGAAGGCAGTCGGCGCGACGGGCAACGAAGTGACCGTGAACGCGAAGGCGGTCATTCTGGCGACGGGCGGCTTCGGCGCGAATCTGGACATGGTGGCGGAACTCGTGCCCGCGCTCAAGGGCTTCATGACCACGAACGCGGCGGGCGCGCAGGGTCAGGGCATCGAAATGGCGCAGGCGCTGGGCGCGGCGACGGTGGACATGGATCAGATTCAGATTCACCCGACCGTGCAGTTTGACACCGCGGCGCTGATTACCGAAGGTCTGCGCGGCGACGGCGCTGTGCTGATTAACGCCGATGGCAAGCGTTTCATCGACGAAGTTGGCACGCGCGACGTGGTGAGCGCGGCGGAAATCGCGCAGCCCGGCTCTTACAGCTATCTGGTGGTCGATCAGGCGATGCTGGACAAGTCTTCGGTCATTGCGGGCTATGTCAAGCGCGGCTTCGTCTTCCAGGGCAACACTTATGAAGAACTGGCGGAAGCGCTGGGCGTGGACGCGGCGACCTTCGCGGAAACGATGAACACTTGGAACACCTACGTCGAAGCGAAGAACGACCCGGATTTCGGCCGTACCTCCTTCGCGCAGCCCCTGAACACCGCACCGTACTACGCCATCAAGGTGACGGCGGGCGTCCATCACACGATGGGCGGTCTGGTGATTAACACGGACACCGAAGTCCTCAAGGACGACGGCACGGCGATTGCGGGTCTGTACGCGGCGGGCGAAGTGACCGGCGGCGTGCATGGCGCGAACCGTCTGGGCGGCAACGCTGTGGCGGACTTCGTGGTCTTCGGCCGCATTGCGGGCGAAGAAGCGGCGGAATACGCGCTGGGCGAGTAATCACGATAATAGGAATCAACCGGGCGGGTCGGCATGGACTGACCTGCCCGGTTTTTTTCTGGTTCTTCACGGGATCTTGGGGAAGAGCAGCTTGGGGCGCGTCTGCGGACGCGCAAAGTTACTGGCAGGGGCGCTTCGTTGCCTGCGCCTTTGTTGGCGACTTCCTTGGGACTGGTCGGACGAGGGAACAGTTGGGGCGTTGCCCCAAACCCCAGCAGGGACGCTGTCCCTGCACCCTGCAAGGGACAGACGAAAAGGGACGAAGTCCCCCCCTTGACCCTTTTTCGCGATTGAGTTGGTCTCGCTTCCTTGCTCCTTCCGCGTGCAGCTTTTTGGCGCTTCGCCGAAGCGCTTGTTTGCTCCCCAAGATTCCGTGGAAAACCCAAATTGAGCCGCTGCACGTCCCTTTGTGCAGCGGCTCTTGCCGTATCGGTTTACTTTTCTCCCCCGTCAATCGTCAAGTGGTGGCCGAACATGCCGTCCATGGCGGGCGAACGCATCCGCATGTCATAACCCGCGTTGCATTCGAGGAAGTCCGCGAAGGTCTGCGTACCGTAGACGATACGGGTCAGCACGGCAATGGGCAGCTGAATGTCCCAGTCGCGGTTCGCTTCGACAATCGTCTTTTCGCCGTCCTGACAGGAGATGAGCCAGCGCGCGTTGTTCGCGGGAATCTGCTCATCCACCACTTCCAGAACGAACGCGCCGTCGCGCTTGCCGGCGGGCATCTGCCGCAGAATCGCTTCCGCGTTGATGATGCGCACCATCGGCACGGTTTTGGCGCGGCGCGGGATAATTTCGCCATCCAGCGTGATAACGTAGCCCAAATCGGTCATGTCAATCACCTTGCGCGTGTGGATGACGGAGACTGTCGCGCCCTGATGATACAGCGCATTCACGCTGTCCGCCACCAGCTGACGGGACGAGCGCATCCGCCCGTAGAGGACACCCAGCAGTACCCCCGCACCCGCCGAGCAGCCCTGCACCAGCAGCGCCAGCCAGCGAAGCCGCAGGATTTCCGGCGTGCGCAGTTCCTGCATCACCGCCGTGTCTTGCCATACGTTCCAGAATGCCTTTGCAATATCCTTCCACTCCACCAGCACCGTCGGAATCCACTCCGGGAAGGTGTATACCGGCTGAATGATGTAGTTCATCAGCAGCGCCGCGAAAATCGCCGATACCCCGTAGCCAAGGATGAACAGCAGCACCGCGCCTGTCAGCTCCGGCATCAAGCTGATGGCATACTTTTCTTGCAGCCGCTGCCGATAGCGCTTGCCGTAGTGCTTCACGCGCCCATTCAAGAACGCAATGAACCGCAGCAGCACCGTCATGCCGATAAGGAACAGCAGCACGCGCAGCCAGAGCGTCGCGCTCATGCCCTCTTTGCCGAGGTCGAACATGCTGCCGCCGCTCTGCCAGCCCGTCACAACGGACTTGAAGGATACGCTTGCGCCCGTCCCCGGCTTCGGGATTGCCTCCACCAAAAGGGCATCGACGGTTGTGGACGTTTCAATCACACTGTTCAGCGGAATATACGCCGTATACGCCTGATATTCCCCGACGCGCTTGGAATGCCGCGCAATGCCGATGACCTCGTAGCTTTCACCATTGATGTACACCTTGCGCCCCAGCGGATCGGCGACGCGAAACAGCTTCAGCGCCAAGTCCTCGTCCAGCACAGCGACTTTCCGCCCGCTCTTCAGTTCCTCTTCATACGGCAGCCGTCCGTAGCGCAGGAGCTTTTGCCGCACCTGAAAGCCATATTTTCCGACCAGCTCCACGCGCGTATCCGACGAGATGTCTCCGCCGGATATCGACGTTTTTTCAATCACACCGCCGATTGTCCAGCGCAGCATCGTCGTCGTATCCCATTCATCGGCTGCGTTCTCCAGCGCCTTCACCTGATCGGCAATCGGCTGATTCGGCGCGGTCTTGCTGTTCTCGTCCTCGCCGGAATTGTCCTCCGTCTGCTGGGCGGGCGCGGGCACCAGGTATTGCAGATGGTCGCCTACCTGCTTTGCCTGAACCGCCCCAAACACCAGCGCGGCAGCAAAGGCGGCCAGCAGCGCCCATTGCCACCATTTCCCCAGCTTTTTCACTGCACATACTCCATGACCGTCGCGCCGTCCTCCAGTGCACGGTCTTCACGGTCGGCGATGGAGCGATAGCTCAAATCCTCCTGAATGGAGACCGTGCTGTCGCTGCGCTCGATGACGGTCACGCTGGTCTTTTTGACCTTCATCGTGTTCTGGGAGAGGAAGCCGCCGCCGGAATACTCAACGACGTACACATAGTTCGATTCGCCGTCAGAGCGGACGCAGCTGGGCGCAAGCAGGGTTGTGGCGCTCTTTGCTCGGTAGGTGATTTTCACGTCCACGCCACCGTCCTGCATGAAGCGGCGAATCGCGGTGGAATCGCTGCTCAGGTACGTTTCCGGCATCGGCATTTGCAGATACTTCGTGCCATCTGAAGCGATGGTGGTCTTTTCCACGTTGGTGCGCTCGCTGCCGTAGTTGTCGCTGCTGATTTCGGCGCGTGTCCCGTCGGCAATCGTGCGCGTGGAGTTGCTGTCCAGCGGCGCGCGCAGCACCGGCACGCAGTCCTCCTTGTTCATCACATACGCAACCTTCGTGCCATCGTAGGTGTCGCCTTCCGCCACTTTCAGTTCGATGATGTAGCCATCGCGCGGCGCAACAACTGCCTTCAGGCTCGTTTCCAGCACCGTCAGCGTCACCATCTTCTGGTTCAAATCCTCGATTTCCTCCATCAGCCCGTTGCGCTTGGTGATGTACTGGAACACGTCGTCTGACACCTTCAGCTTCTTGTTGTCCAGCACCGCGAAGTACGCTGCGCGCGCTTCTTCGTAGGCAGCCTGTGCCGTCCGCGCTTTGTTGACGGCGGCTGAGATCGTCGGACACCTCACCGGACAATGCAAGCTGGCTCTGCCACGTTGAAACATCCCCCGTCAACACAACGGATTCCTTCGCCGCGGCATAGCGCGCCTCATACGTCGCTTCGCTGAGCGTATCCTGCGCGTCAAGCAGCTGCTGGTACATGGTGTTCTGGTAGCTTTCCTTGCTCAGTTTGCGGTTCTGCACGTCCAGCTCCAGCAGTTCCTTGTTCTTCGCATCGTAATCTTCGCGAACCTTCTTGATTTCTTCCTCGTAAGAGGGCGTTTTCGCCGTGAAGATGATGTCGCCCTTCTTGACGTAGTTGCCCGCGCGAACATAGAGCTTATCCACGGTGATGTTCATGTCCTTGGCTTCCTCGACGGTGAACTCTTCCGTCTCCGCGAAATACACCTGCGCGCGGAAGGTCATTTTGTCCTCGAAGCGCCCGGAGGTGCTTTGCACGAGCTGTACCTTCGGCGTCGTGATGGTCTGCACCGTCCGCGCGAAGAACATGCACAGCGCCACCGCCACGAACAGCACAATCAGCCCGCGCAGGGCGAATCGTTTAAGCTTCATACGTTCCTTTTCCTCCGTCACTTGAGTTCGCTAAGCTGAATGCCCGCGACGATGTCCTCTTGGAAATACAGATAAATCAGCAGCGTCGGCAGAATGTACAGCGCGCTGCCCGCAAAGGCGACATCCGCCCGGTCGGTGCTGATCTGGTTGAACATAACCGACAGCGGCTGCAAGTTGGTGTGGTTCGCCAAATAAATCAGCGGCTGTTCGACCATGTTCCAGCAGTCCGCGAACGACAGCGCCGCCGCCGCGCCCAGAATCGGCTTGCACACCGGCAGAATCACATGCACAAACCCGCGTACCGGGCCTACGCCGTCCACCATGCCCGCCTCCAGCAGTTCATTCGGGATGCCCACCATGAACTGACGCAGGAGGAAGATGTAGAAGGGCGAAAAGCACATCGGCAGGATGACCGCCCACGGCGTTTCCATGATGCCCAGCCATCGCAGGACCGTGACGCTTGGCGCCATCGTGACCTGAAACGGAAGAATCATCAAAACCAGAATGCAGAAGAAGAGCAAATCGCGCCCGTGGAACCGGAAGCGGCTCAGGCAGTACGCCGTCAGCGGCACAATGAGCGCCTGCCCGACCAGAATCGCGCCGGTGTACATCATGCTGTTGCAGAACAGCTTCAAATACGACGGTTCTTCGATGAAAATCTTGTAGTACTGCCGGAGCGAGAACATCGCGGGTGAATACAGCACATCCAGCCACTTCGTCGTGTCGTAGCTGCCGCGCCCTTTCAGGTACGCCGTAATTTCCGACTGCGGGAAGAACGAATACAAGAACGTAAATACAATCGGGATAAGGATGACTGCCGACAGGATGGTCAGCAGCACAAACGCCAGCTTTCCGCCGAAGGACAGGCGGTTGTGGCGATGATGAATTTTTTCTTCTTGCGCGCCATCATACTGCCTCCTGTCCTCAGTTATTGGGCGAGCGAACCGCTTTGCTCAGGTACATCAGCGCGAACAGCACCATCACGCCCACGGCGAAGATGTACGCCGCCGTCGTCACATCCTGATATTCCAGACGGGCGAACTTGTTGTTCATGAAGTGCTGCAAGGTATAAATCGCGTTGGACGGATACGCGCCGCCGATGAAGTAGACTTCCTTGAAGATTTTGAACGCATTCACCCACGCCAGCACGAACACGAGGAACGCCGTCGGCATAATTTGCGGGAGGGTGATGCGGAAGGACTGCGTCCACCAGCCCGCGCCTTCCAATGCCGCGTATTCATACAGCGAGGGATGCACCGCCGACAGCGCCGACGCGAACAACACAACCGAGAACCCGACGTTCTTCCAGATATACAGCAGCACAATCGGCACGCGGAGTGCGTCACCCTCCAGCCACAGCACGCGCTCCATCCCCAGCGCCGTCACCATGCGGTTGATGACGCCGCCATAGTCGAACATCAGCGTCCAAATCAGCAGCATGGCAGAGGACGGCATCAGGTATGGCAGCAGCAGAATGTTTCGGAATGCCGTTGAGCGGTCTTTGAGCGTTTTGAGCATTGCCGCCAGCAGGAACGCCAGCAGCCAAATCACCGGCGCGCACAGCAGTGACAATTCCCATGTGTTCTTCAGTCCCAGCTGGAACATGCTGTTCTGCAGCGTCCGCTCGTAATTCGCCAGCCCGACGAACTGGTTCTCGAACGACCCGTCCATCAGCGACGAATAAATGCCCCCGAAAAACGGGACGACATAAAACAGCATCAGTCCCGCCAGCCCCGGCAGCAGCAGCAGCCACACGACCTTTTTCTTCCGAAACATGTTTCCTCCTGAACCACGCACAGGCAGGCGGTCTTTTCCGCCTGCCTTGAAGCGCTATAAGATACCCCAGAGGCTCTGCCTCTGGACTCCGCAAGGGGCCTTGCCCCTTGACCCCACAAGGGAGTTCCTCCCTTGACCCTTTCGCGCGATTGAGCTGCGCGCACTTGCATACAGGTTCCGCGTGTTTATCCAAGAAACGGATAAGTCAAGCCACAGGAAGCCCCAAAAGTGGCGGCGCCGAAGGGGTGGAGGGGGCGATCGGAAAGCCCCCTCCTCGCGCCCGCAGGCGCGAATCCCCTGCGCTTTACTGATTTTCCAGCTGAATCATCCGCAGCTTCCCATCCGCCTCGCGAATGAACTGGTCAAGCGTAATCTGTCCATCAATATAGCGCTGCACCAGCGTTTTCAGCCCCGATGTGTTGTCCGTGCTGTCCAAAACCGTCGGCTTGCCGATGTACAGCGCCGGCAGAATCACATCCTGATACCGCTGAATGTACGCCGGCGATACCGTATAACGATCGCTTTCCGCGCTTTGTTCCATGTACCGCTTAAATTCGTCCAACTGTTCCTTGTAAGCGTTCTTTTCTTCCGCCGACGCTTCGTCGTACGCCTTCTGATACATCACGAGGTCTGCTTCGTTTTGCTTCCGCTGTTCCTCGTACCACGGATTTTCAATCGGCGTCGTGCAGCCTGCCACCAGCTCCACCTTCTGTTCGTCGCGGATGTTCTTGATGACGTATTCCAGCAGCGTGCCGATTTCGTCGCTGTCCGTCGTGCGCGGATTGACGAACATCAATTCTATCTCAATGCCTTGACCGAGGTAGAAGGCCGTGTTCTTCGTCAGCGTCATCTGAATGAGCTTGGGCGTCTTGTCCTTGCCGAAGGTCACGTCGCCGTCGTAGTAGGAATTCAGCATCCAACTGCCGGTGAAAATCAGCGGCTGCTTGTAGTCGCTTTCTTCGTCACTCGTTTTCTTGTTGCTTTCCTCAATGCGGTCGCAGCGCATGGCGTCAATCGCCGCCACCATCTCGCGGAAAATCGGGTCGTCGAAGTGCAAGTCCTGATTCGTCGCCTGACAGTATCCCTTCCACTCGCGCAGTGCCAAGCGGAACATGCGGTCTTTGTACTTTTCGGTCGAGTCCAGCGGCGCAAAGTTCGGGTAATCCTCCACAAACTCGTCGTTCCAGCGCGTCACAAAAGCGCACAGGTCGATGAAGTTCGTCGGAATGTCGTCCATCGTCAGTCCCATTTCCTCAAACACCGTCGGGTTGATGGTGAACGCGTACGCGCCGCTGACGCTGATGGGCAGGGCGAAAATCTTGCCGTTTTGATCGGTCACAAAGTCGCGGAAAACAGGATTCAGGCTCTCAACATACGCCTTCACCGCCGGGTACACGGACAAGTCCTTGCAGTATCCCTTCTGGTTCAGCCGCTCAATCGCCAATCCGCCCGCCGCGTCGCGCGACGTGTACGAATTGACATACGCACTCACAATATCCGGCGCATCGTCGCCCGAAGCGAATGCGCGCGCGACCTCTTCCGCGCTGGCGCTGTCAATGTCCGAATCCGAGACAACCGCCACTTCCGGGTAGTCCATCGCATAATAGCGAATGCCGCCCCAGACGCTCGTGCCGGACAGGTGGATGACGTGGTTCGGCTGATAGTTTTCCGTCAACGTGCGCGCAAAGATGCCGGAGCTGTAATCCGCCGAAACGATCGTATCACCCACGATTGCAACGTGATAGCCCTCCACCGGGAGGTACGCATACAGCGTCGCCTTCTGGAAGTTCGTCGTGCCCATGACCTGCGTGCTGTCACAGTACAGCACTGCATCCAGCTTTTCGCTGTACGCCAGCTGCTGATAAGAGAAATCATCTCTCACGCCAATGTTGCTGGACAGCATCGTTGTCGTATCCGTCGCCGGGTCATAGACCATTGCCATCTGCGGGATGCGATTGCCGTTTTCGTCCCAGTCTTCCTTCTTCTGCGAGGCAATCACGAGAAATTTGCCGTCCTTGTAGGCGCAGACGTTGCGTACGTTCTCCACATTCGCCTTGCGGACGCTTCCGTCCGTCAAGCTAAGCGCGTAAAGGTTTGTCACTCGGCCCTTGTCGTCCCATGTGTTCATCAGCATCAGCACGGTATCGCCCGATGCCGCCACCGTGTCCGGAATAAGGGCATAGCTGTAATCTTCCTCCTCTTGGATGAAGATTTTCGTGTCCTGCACCGTTGCAACATCGGTGTACACGGCCTTGCCGTTTTCGCCGCTGATGGTGAAGATGCCGCCGGTCAAGTGGTTGATGCCGTACACCTTTTCGCCGTCCGTGACGAGCATGGAGAAGCAATGCGCCGCGTCCGGCAATTCCGTGCCCGCGAGAGCGTCCTCTTTCAGGTTTTCCAGCCGTTCTTGCAGGTCTTTCAGCTGCGCATAGCCTCCCGCTCGGTACATATTCGACGCAACAAGCGCCATTTCCTGCTGACCGGGCTGCCAAGTGTAGAGCGAATACAGGCGCGAGGTGTCATCTTGCACAAGAATCGCCGCGCGGTCCTTCAGCGAAAGCAGCCCCGCCGGGGAAAAGCTTTCCGCACGTTCCTCCACCGGCAGCGCTTCATTCGCCATGCTTTCCTCTTCGCTCAGCTTCTTGAAAATCGTCCGATTCTCCGCCGCCGCGCAGCCAATCAGCAGGCTTGCCGCCAGCAGCACACTCGCCATTTTTCTGAACTTCATGCTCCTTGAAACCTCCTTCACGTTCCACCCTTTGCAGGGGGCATATCATTATTTCCATCTGTGCGAACCATCCGGCAGCGCTTTTCCGTTTAGCCCACACATATTAGACGTTTGAAAATCCCTTTTCGTTTCCTCTTTTACAAATTTTCTTCAAGTGGCATTGCCCCTTGACCCTTTCGCGCGATTGAGTTGACTGCTCTTTCCTACTTCTTCCGCGTGTTTATGCAGGGAGAAAAAGCTTTATTGCTCCAATCCTTCTATCAGCTTATCCGCTTTCTCCACAAACTCCTCCAGCGAGATTTCCCCCTGATGCACCTGCGACACCAGCGCACTGAACGCATCCGAATCCGCCAAAATCCCCGGACGGCGCAGGTAACTCATCGGCAGAATCGTCTGCTGATAGAGTTCAATCGTCTTGGGCGCAATCGTCCACCTCTCCCGCACCGTGTATCGCTGCAAGCTCGCCTCTTCCTCGTTGATACGCTCCTGGATCCCCTGCTTCTTCCAAACAGGTGCATTTTCCTGCTGCCTGCGCAGTTCCGTCAGCGTTTTCTCGTAGTCGTTCACCATTATCAAGTAGTAGGAATCCTCTATCGGCTCGTCGTAATCCGCCAGCAGCACGCACTTTGCCGTTGCTTCCTGGTCAGCGATTACCTGCGCAAGCATCTTGCCGACTAAATCCGCATTCATCGTCCGCGGATTCACCACCAGCACAGTCATGTAGCCGATGCCGTAATGCGTGGTCACGTCCGGCGTCAGCGCCATCGGCAGGAAAATCCGGCTGCCGAAAGCATCCGCGTAGTTTGCGAAATTCCCAACCGCCTGCGCATCCGTCCAGATCAGGCATTCGCGGTAGTCGCTGATTTCTTCGTTGACCTGCTGATTCGCCTGCTCAATTTTGTCCGTGCGCATGGCATCCAGCGCCGCCATCATCTCGCGGAAAACGGGATGGTCAAAGCGCAGCGGAATGTTCTCCGCCTGACAGTAGCCAATCCAGTCGCGCACCATCAGGTCAAAGACGCGCTCGCGGTATGATTCCGTCTCCTCCAGCGGCGTGTAGGCGGCATACGCGCCCGTGAGGTTGTCATTCCATTTCGTGATGAACGCACAAAGGTCAATGAGATTCGTCGGAATGTCGCTTTCCTGCAAGCCGAGTTTTTCCATCACGTTTCGGCTGATGAAGTAGCCGTAACTCCATGCGTAGATGGGCAGAGCGCAGATTTTGCCGTCGCGCGTCACCGCGTCGCGGTAAATCCCGTTCAGCCGGGACACATAGTCCGATACCTCCGGGTAGACTGACAAGTCCATGCACCAGCCCTTGTCCATCAGCACGTCCAGCGGCCAGCTGCCGTCCGCTTCAGGCGTATCCGGCGTCAGCCCCAGGCGCAGGATGTCCGGCGCATCGGCGGAGGCACTCATGCGCGCCGCCAAGCTCGCCGCATTCATAGCGCTCTTCGTCAGCGTCTCCTGCGCCAGAATCACCTCCGGATTTTCCTCCGCGAAGTGCTGCAGGGCGGTGTTGCTTGCGCCGTTGCTGCTTTGGATGCGCAGCACGGTCATATCGCCGTTTTCCTTCGAGCGGACGTAAACGCTGCTCAGGTTCACACCGACGATGCTGTCTTTTGTGACCGCAATATTCACGTTCGCTGCCGGGAAGGTTACCACAGGGTCTTCCTGCACGAAATCCGTCGTCCGCACAATTTGGCGTGTCCTCACGTCGTAGTAGCTGCCGCTGTACGGGTCATACGCGCCGCATTCGCTGCGTTTTTTATACGGCACACCCGTGCTGAGCAGGGTTTCCTCCCCCGTCGCCACGCTATAACGCGACAGTGTATACGTTCCGCTGCTGCGGCTGATTTCGTTGGGCGACCCCTCCAGCCGCCACAGCAGCAATTCGCCATCTGCCCACTCGTACATAGCTTCCAGCGATTCATCCGCAATTTCGCGAATGGCGCCGTCTGCCAAGTCCACCAGCACCACCTTGATGCCGTTTTCCTGCATCACGCTGATTGCCAGCACCGAACCGCAGACATGCATCCGCGTCAGCGACGCCGGATAGGTGTATACTTTGTCTGTCTCCAAGTCCCGATAGCTGATGTTCAGGCAGGACAGATTCGCCATTGTGCAGACGTCTTCTGTCTGCAAACCGTCCTTCGTCTCCGAAATTTTGAAAATCAGCCCGTTTATACGGTTGAGGGCATAGAGCGTTTCGCCGTCGGAGGTCAGATTGCTGATGGCATGGGTCAAATCGGGCATCCGGTAATTCGGCACACGGCTCATGGAGTATTCGCAGGATTCCTGCGCCGTCTCCATCGTATCGCTGCTCATCACCCAGTAGAACCCGCCGCCGAGCTTGCGCATTTCCGTCATGCCGTCCTGCCAGAAGTACAGCGACAAGCTGTCATAATTGTCATCATTTGCCAGCACCACCACGCCACCCATGGCGCGGGTCACGCTGCAAATGGACAGCTCCGTCGGGCGCAGCTGGAATGGCGTGGCTTCATCCACATTGTTCGGACGGGTGTAGAGGGTCAGCCGCTCCGCCTGTGCCTGCGGGAGCAGCAGGAGCATCATCAAGAGGATAAGCAGGCGTCGGGCGCGCATGGCAATTCGCTTCCTTTCCGTTCTTCATGGGTTCGTCATTCAATTAGACGACGCATTTCGCGCTTTTTTTCGGGAATTTTCAGAATTTTTCGCTGCAAAAGGCACTGCCGCGTGTGCAGTGCCCTTCACGTTTTATAGCCCCGACAATGCCGCCGAAAGTTCCTGCAGTGCCGCAGAAAGGTTCGTTTGCTCCTCCATCGTGCTCATACCGGTGATGAGCTGGTTGGAATAGGCGTCGAGGATGGTGTAAATCCTTGAAATCAGTTCCGTGCTGACGTAGGCGTGGTTCGTGCCGTCCTGCAGCATCTTCATTTGGTTGATAACGTCAATCGCGTGCACATCGGCGCGGATTTTGCCCACTGTGGCTGCCGAGGACGAGCTGGCTGTCCGGCTAAGCGTTGTCGACAGCGCCACCGCGTCCCGGCACTGTTCCTGCATCATGGCGATATTGCGGCTGTTGACGCTGGAAAGCTTCGCAACGGTCGTCACACTGACAGCCGCCAGCGCCACAACCAGCACCAGCAGAATCAGCATCACAATGCCCCGTCCGCGCGGCGCAGGAACACCCGTCCCGACGCTCAATCGCTTCTGGTTGGCCATATAGCGGCCCTTCATCCATTTTTCCATATGTGTTTCCTGTTCCTCCATTCTGCGCGGAAGTTCCGTCAAAGTCATCAAGGGACAGCGGCGCAGCACTGTCCGTATAGTTTATCTTATCACACTTTCGCCTTTCCGTAAAGCGAACATCCAAAAGATTTACATTCCCGTATACTTTCTGACGCTTTCGGGGATATTGACGGTATCATCAGCGGAGGTGAACCCATTATGAAACGAACACTTCCTGCCCTGCTGCTCTGCTGGGTGCTGCTGTTTTCCGTCCCCGCGCTGACGGAGGATGCCCTGCTTCGTTCGCTCTTCGGCTGGACGGCGTATTTCGCGCGCATCCCGGCGGATGCCGCCGATACGCCCGACACCCTCGAATGGGACTGGACGTGGGGCGGCTTCTGGCGCGCGCTGTTCGGATATTCCGCATAAGAAGGAGGAGAAATCCGCATGATTTATGTGCAGCTGCGCGCCCGCGTGAAGCTCGCGCAGGGCGAAACCCTCCATGTCGCGGATGCCGCCAATGTACTGGGCAGCGAAAAAGCCGGGCATTGTTCCCTCTTCTGCCCAACCTCCCCCGGCGTCTACACGCTGGATGCCATCGCCGTTGCCAAGGCGCTCAAAAAAGTTTTCCCGCAGGAGGACATTTCCCTCATCGGCGCGGATGTCTGCTACGTCCATCGCATCAAGGCGCGTGGCAAGGATTTTCTGCGCCCTGTGCGGACGGCGGCGGCGCTGCTGATTCTGCTGCTCGGCAGCGCCTTAGGGCTGACGTGGTTTCACGCCGACGTGAACATGCCGCAGGCGCAGGCGGATGTTTACGCCGCCATCACCGGCGCACCGCCGGACGACGTGCGTCTCATCACCATCCCCTACTGCGTCGGCGTTGCGCTGGGCGTATGCGTGTTCTACGCGATTCCCTTCCCGCATCAAACGACGCCCTTGGAGGTCAAGCTGACCGAATATCAGGAGGACATGGAGAAAGCAGAGGGGAAGCCGATTGAATAGCGTGCTTGCCATCCTCATCGGGTTGATGAGCGGCGCGGCGATGTCGGTGGCGGTCAGCAGCGTATGGTGCGTGCTGCACCTGCCCGCGCGAATTCAGCACCTGCTGCACGCCGCGTCGCCGCGGATGATGGGGCTGGCGCTGCTTAGCGGATTGATGCTGGCGGCGCTGCATAATGCGCTGCGGTGGACGCTGGGTCTGCCGGGGGTGTTCGGGGTGGTGGCGATGGTTGTCGGCGGGATGTTTGTGGGGATGGTCGCGTCAGCGCTGGGGGAGATTTTGGAGGTTGCGCCGGTGCTGATGAGACGCTTTCGATTGGGGGATGTGTCGGGGGCGGTACGGGTGACGATTCTCTTGGCGAAGACACTTGGGGCGATAATTGCTTCGATAGCGATTACGCTTTGAGAACCGACAAGCCGGGCAGCCAAAAAAGGGTCAAGGGACAATGTCCCTTGCGGGGTCAAGGGGCGGAGCTCCCTTGTGGGGTTTGGGGCAACGCCCCAACTGTTCCACGGGCGACCAGTATGTCCAACGCGCTCAACAAAAGGTGCAGGCAGCGAAGCGTCCCTGCCAGTAACTTCGCGCTTCCTCAGAAGCGCCCCCAAGCTGCTCTTTCCAACATCTGTGCTGTGTCGCGCCAAATGGGCGCGACCGACCTGCCTGTCTTTCAGACATAGCAACTCTTTCCCGCAAGCAGGGGATTTCGCCTCTGCGGAGGTGACCAAAGGGCAATGGAAACGGACGAAGTCCGCGATCGCCCTTTGGAAACCTTCGGTGCCGCAACTTTTGGGGTTATCTGTGGCTTAACTTTTTCGTTGCACGGGGAATCGCGCCTGCGGGCGCAGGAATCAGCAGTCATCATCAATAGAAAGGAAGTCATTTTATGCAGCGCTATTCTTCCCAGCAGTTCATCCTTCTGAAAACCCCGCGTCCGGCAGAGCGCGAAGTCCGCTTCCGCCCTGCGCCGGACAAGAGTGTCCATCGTCCGTACAAGGAGGACGAAAGCCATGTTTGAGAAGGACAAGCAGCCCTCCCCTGCCCGCCAGCGGCAGCTTGACCGCTACGCCTGGCTGGTGGTCAGCCTGTCGCCCAAATCGAAAATGGGGCAGGGGCTGATTCGCGCGTTCTGGGTCGGCGGCGTTATCTGCGTCATCGGGCAATGCTGCATTGAGGCGGGGCTGGCGTGGCTGGACATGACCCCATCCACCGCATCGACGTTCGCCAGCATGGTGCTTGTGTTTCTGACGGCGCTGCTGACCGGGCTGGGTGTGTTCGACAAAATCGGACAGTACGCGGGCGCGGGGGCGTTCGTGCCCATCAGCGGCTTTGCGAACGCCATGGTATCCCCCGCCATGGAGTTCCGGCGTGAAGGCATGGTGCTGGGGTTGGGCGCGAAGCTGTTCACCATTGCCGGACCGGTGCTGGTGTGGGGCACAAGCGCGTCGGTGCTGGTCGGCATCGTGTACGCATTATTCCCGTGGTAAAGGAGGATTCACATGGCTGAACGCCTGAAACGCATCGGCACGGGAACGATTCTGCTCCCGAACCGCCCCGGTATTGCCCAGACTGCCGCCATCGTTGGCAAAAAGGAGGGGGAAGGCCCACTGCACAGCGAATTTGACGCGGTGATTGAGGATGATCTGTTCAGCGAAGAGACGTGGAAAAAGCCGAAAGCCGCTTCCACTACACGGCGGCGGACACCTGCCTGAAGAAAGCGGGCGCAACGCCGGAAAGTGTGGACGTGACGCTCGGCGGCGACTTACTCAACCAGATTATGGCCGCCTCCACCGCCGCGCAGAAGCTGCAAACGCCGTTTCTGGGCATCTACGGCGCGTGTTCGACGATGGCGGAAACGCTGTGCATCGGCGCAATGCTCTGCGACGGCGGATATGCGCGGCGCGCGCTGTGCTGTGCCAGCAGCCACTTCTGTTCGGCAGAGCGGCAGTACCGCTTCCCGCTGGAATACGGCAATCAGCGGCCGCCCACGTCGCAGTGGACGGTCACGGGCGCGGGCGCTGCGCTGCTGGACACATCGGCGCGCCGCCCGATTTGCCGCGCGACGCACGTCACCTTGGGGCGCATTGTCGATTTGGCGATTAAGGACATGAACAACATGGGTGCTGCCATGGCGCCCGCCGCGGCGGACACGCTCCGGCGGCACCTCATGGACACCGGGCGAACGGCGGCGGACTACGACCTCATCATCTCCGGCGACTTGGGGAAAATCGGGCATGACCTGCTGCTGACGCTGATGATGGATGCGGGCGTTCCGCTGGACGCGGCGCGCTATGTGGACTGCGGAATGCTGATTTTCTCGCCTGAGCAGGATGTCCACGCGGGCGGTTCGGGCTGCGGATGTTCCGCAAGCGTGCTGTGCGGGTACATCATGCGTCTCTTCCGTGAGAAGGCGATTCACCGCGTGGCGTTCATGGCGACCGGGGCGCTGCTCTCCCCGACATTCAGCCAGCAGGGCGGCGCGATTCCGGGCATTGCCCACTTGATTGTACTGGAGGCGGACGAAGCATGATGATTGTGTGGAATCTCATCAAGGCGTTTCTGGTGGGCGGCGCGCTGTGCATGATTGGCGAAATTCTGCTGCTGAAAACAAAGCTGACCCCAGCGCGGATTCTGGTGGGCTACATTGTCGCGGGGGTATTTTTGAGCGCCATCGGGGTATACGCGCCCCTTGCGCAGTTCGCCGGGGCGGGCGCGAGTGTTCCCCTGACGGGCTTCGGTCACGCGCTGGTGACAGGTGTGAAGCGCGCAGTGCAGGAAATCGGCTTCTTGGGCGCATTCACAGGCGGTCTGACGAACACGGCAGCAGGCATCAGCGCCGCGGTGTTCTTCGGGGTGCTGATGGCGCTGATTTTCCAGCCAAGGGCGAAAGAATGACCCAAGGGGGCTTTGCCCCTTGACCCCACCAGAGGCTCTGCCTCTGGACTCCGCAAGGGAGAATGAAACGGGACGAAGTCCCCTCCCTTGACCCTTCCGCGCGATTGAATTGAGCGCATTTTCATGCTATGCCCGCGTGCTGATGCAGGGGATTTCGCCTCTGCGCTTTGCAAGTGAAAAAGTCTTTTTCTCCACCTTGACAAAGACAATAAATTGGGCTATACTGAACTCGTCCGAGATGACGGAGAAGAGTATCCTGCCGAAGGATGTCCAGAGAGGCGCAGTTTGGTGAAAAGCGCTGATTCGGCGGCAGGGGAAGACCACCTCCCGATCGTACCGTGTGCCGCACGATAGCGCGGCAAAGAGAACCAATCAGGGTGGAACCACGGGCTAGATTTTTCCGCTCGTCCCTCGAAACAACGCGAGGGACGAGCGTTTTTTCGTCCCAATCAATCAATCTGGAGGGAAAAAGCATGAAAATCATCTACAATGACGGTCATGTGGACGAATGCCCCGCTGACGACGAGCTGCATGTCATCCGCCACACGGCGGCGCACATCCTCGCGCAGGCAGTCAAGCACCTGTATCCGCAGGCGCATTTCGCCTATGGCCCGGCAACTGAAAAGGGCTTCCACTACGACGTCGATCTGGGCGACGTGAAGCTCTCCGACGAAGACCTCAAGACCATCGAGAAGGAAATGCAGGCCATCGTCAAGCAGAACCTGCCGATTAAGCCCTTCGCGCTTGGCCGTGAGGAAGCCATCAAGCTCATGCAGGAGCGCGGCGAAATCTACAAGGTCGAACACATCGGCGACCTGCCCGAAGACGCGACGCTGACCTTCTACCAGCAGGGCGACTACATCGACATGTGCGTCGGCCCGCACCTGTGCTACACCAAGGCGCTCAAGGCATTCAAGCTGACCGCCCTGTCCGGCGCGTACTGGAAGAACGACAAAAACAACAAGATGCTCACCCGCATCAGCGGCATCGCCTTCCGCAATCAGGAAGAACTCAATGAGTACCTGAAGATGATGGAAGAAGCCGAAAAGCGCGACCACCGCAAAATCGGCAAGGAAATGGGTCTGTTCATGCTCTGCGACGAAGGCCCCGGCTTCCCGTTCTTCCTGCCCAAGGGAATGCAGCTGAAGAACGCGCTGATTGACTACTGGCGCGATATTCACTACGCGGCGGATTATGTGGAAGTGTCCACGCCCATGATTATGAGCCGTCACCTGTGGGAGACGTCCGGTCACTGGGATCACTACAAGGACAACATGTACTCCACCAAGATTGACGACGAGGACTACTGCATCAAGCCCATGAACTGCCCCGGCGGCGTGATGGTCTACCGCAGCCAGCCCCATTCCTACCGCGACCTGCCCCTGCGCGTGGGTGAACTCGGTCTGGTGCACCGCCACGAGCTGAAGGGCGCGCTGCACGGCCTGTTCCGTGTCCGCTGCTTCACGCAGGATGACGCCCATATCTTCATGACCCGCGAACAGATTCCGGACGAAATCGCCGGCGTCGTGCACCTCATCAATCAGGTGTACTCCAAGTTCGGCTTCGATTATTTCGTCGAACTGTCCACCCGTCCGGCGGACTCGATGGGTTCGGACGAGGATTGGGAGGATGCGACCAACGGCCTCAAAACCGCGCTGGAAAAGCTCGGTATGCCCTACATCGTCAACGAGGGCGACGGTGCGTTCTACGGCCCGAAGATTGACTTCCACCTGCGCGACTGCCTCGGCCGTACCTGGCAGTGCGGCACGATTCAGCTGGACTTCCAGATGCCGCTGAACTTCAACCTGGAGTATGTGGATGTGGACGGCAGCCGCAAGCGCCCGATTATGATTCACCGCGTCTGCTACGGCTCTATCGAACGCTTCATCGGCATCCTGACCGAGCACTTCGCAGGCAAGTTCCCGACGTGGATGGCGCCGGTTCAGGTGAAGGTGCTGCCTGTGTCCGACAAGTCGATGGACTACGCCAAGACGGTGTACGCTGCCCTGCGCGCAAAGAAGATTCGCTGCGAGCTGGACGACCGCAACGAGAAGATTGGCTACAAGATTCGCGAAGCGCGTCAGGTAGACCGCGTGCCGTACATGCTGATTCTCGGCGGTCAGGAAGTGGAGAACAACACCGTCTCCGTCCGCGACCGTGCGACCGACCAAACGGTTACCTGCACGCTGGATGAATTCATCGCAAAGATTTCTAAGGAAATCGCGGATAGGGTCTAATACAACTTGGATTCACCCCAAAAGCTGCGGCGCCGAAGGGGTCAAGGGGGCGAGCGGAAAGCCCCCTTGTCGCCTCCGCAGAGGCGAAACCCTCTGCATGATTGCGCAAATATAATAGAAGCCTTGTCTGCATGGGAGAAATTCCATGCAGGCGGGGCTTTTTGTCTACTCGTTCTTTTATCCTTTACAGTTCGTTCATGCTTTTTCATGTGGATTCTGCTATAATACTTATGCTATTCCAAGGGAGGTATGCTCCATGATTGAACTCAGGCATGTCACGAAGCGCTACGGTGCGGTCGAAGCCCTGCACGATGTTTCTTTCCGCGCCCCGGAAGGGCAGATTGTCGGTCTGCTCGGGCAAAACGGCGCGGGCAAGAGCACCACGCTCAATATCCTCACGGGCTATCTGTCGCCGACGTCGGGGCAGGTGCTGGTGGATGGCATGGATCTCCTCCAAAACGCGCGCGAATGCAAGCGGCTGATTGGCTATCTGCCGGAAAAGCCGCCGCTGTATGACGAAATGACCGTTCGGTCGTATCTGCGCTTCGTGTGCGAACTCAAGGAAGTACAGAAATCGGCGATTGCGGCGCATGTGGAGGACATTATCCGCACCTGCGGGCTGTCCGAAGTTGCGCACCGCCTGATTGGGCACTTGTCGAAGGGCTACCGCCAGCGTGTCGGCGTAGCGCAGTCGCTGTGCGGCAATCCGAAGGTGCTGGTGCTGGATGAACCGACCGTCGGGCTTGACCCGCGTCAGGTGGTGGAGATTCGTGCGCTGATTGCCGAGCTCGGCAAAACCCACACAGTCATCTTTTCCTCGCACCTCCTGTCGGAGATTCAACAGCTCTGCCAGCGGGTACTCATCCTGAACCGCGGGCATTTGGAATACGAAGCAGACATGCAGGAATTAGCCGAAACGGGCGAAACGCTGCGGCTTCGGGCAAGCATTGCCATGCGGGAGAAGCAGCTGATTCCGGCTTTGCGGTCACTGCCGTGCGTGCGGCGGGTGAAGGCGCTGCCGACGCGGACGATTGAGGTCAGCGAGGTATTGCTGGAATGCGACGCCTCCGCCGTGCCGGATGCGCAGACGCAGCTATTCCGCCTGCTCTGCGGGCTGGATGCCCCGATTCGGATGCTGGTGGAGGAACACGATTCGCTGGAAACGGTCTTCCTCCGCGCGACGGATGAAGGCACGAAAGTTCCTTCGTAATCTTCTTTGTTCTTATCGCAGAAGGGTGCTTCTATCACAGAAGTTTTTCCCGATGCGCAGGGAGTTCGCCTCTGCGGAGGCGACCAAAGGGCAATGAAAACAGACGAAGTCTGCGATCGCCCTTTGGAAACCCTCGGCGCGTTCTCTCCCATGTTACTTGAATTTTATCGGAAGTTGTTTTTTCTTGGAGTAACACGCGGAAGAAGTATGGATATGTCACCAATTGAATCGCGTGAAAGGGTCAAGGGAGGAACTCCCTTGCAGGGTGCAGGGACAGCGTCCCTGCTGGGGTTCAAAGGGGCAACGCCCCTTGTCCCCCCGGAAAGGTTGTTTGTTACTATGCGTGCCATCTGGAAACGAGAATTGCAGGCGTATTTCCTCACGCCAACGGGCTATGTGTTCATGGGCGTGTTCCTGCTCCTGTCCTCGGTGATGTTTTATTTGCAGATTATGCAGGCGCGGTCGTCGGACTTACCGACGTTCGTGGGGCAGATGAGTTACCTGTGGATGCTGCTCTCGCCGGTGCTGACGATGCGGCTGCTGGCGGAAGAAAGGCAGCGCCGCACGGATCAGCTGCTGCTCACCAGCCCGGTTTCCCTGTCGGGCATGGTGCTGGGCAAGTATGCCGCGGCGTATACCGTCATGGCGGCAACCGTCGTGCTGACGCTCGGCTTCGTTGCGGTCGTGGCGGTCTATGGGCGTGTGTACCCGGCGGAAATGGCGGTGGCGTACCTTGGCTTCATCTTGCAGGGCGGCGCATTCCTCGCGCTGGACTTGTTCATCTCCGGCTGCGCAAAAAATCAGGTGACGGCGGCGGTTTTCGCGTTCGGCGCGAACTTCGTCCTCTGGATGCTGGACTTGCTGGAAAACGCCGTCAACAGCAGCTTCTTCTCCAGCGTGCTGTCCTTCTTCAGCCTTTATCAGCGGGCTGAACCGTTCCTGATGGGGCAGCTCAGCGCGGCGAGCGTCGTCTACGATATCACCTTCGCCGCAGCGTTCCTCCTGCTGACGATTCATACGCTGGATGCCCGGCGCTATCGGGGGGGAGTGACGAAGAATGCGAAACAAAACAATCCGCGCACAGGAAGTTCACCATCAGCCCGCGCCTGCGCTACGGCGCCATATCCACCGCCATTGTCGCGCTGGTGATTGTCGCGCTGATTCTCATCAATCTGGCGACGACGAACCTCGAAACGCGCTACGGCTGGCGCGGCGACTTCTCCTTCAACGCCGTCACAACGCAGAGCGAGACGACAAAGCAGATTCTGCACGACCTGAAGCGCCCGGTGAAAATCTACGCCCTGTTCGAGCGCGGCGAGGAGGATCAGCCCCTGCTGGAGCTGCTCAACCGTTACAGCGCCGCGTCGGATATGGTGACGTGGGAGCAGACCCCGCCGAGCCTGAATCCCCTGCTGCTGACCCGCTTTTCCAGCAGCACCACCAACGTTTCCGCGCAGAACCTCATCGTCTACTGCGAGGAAACCGACCGCTACCGTGTGCTGACCGCAACGGATTTTGTAACGCTCTCTGTCGATACCGATTCGGGCAGCTACAACGTCTCCGGCTTGGCGTATGAGCAGCAGATTACCTCCGCCATCGCCTACGTCACGCGCGACACCGTGCCGACGCTGCACATCGCGACGGGGCACGGCGAACTGGGCGAAGACTCCCTGTCCGCCTTTACCACCCTGCTGATGAACAACCACTACGACGTCGCGTTCGAGAAGCTCAGCGACATGACATTCGCATCCGGCGACGTGCTGTGCATCCTTTCGCCCGTCAAGGACTACACCGACGCGGAAATGGACATCATCCGCGCGTATGTGCAGGGTGGCGGCGCAGTGCTGTTCAGCTGCGATTATACCGACCCGATTGAGAATATGCCGAACGTCCTGTCCCTGCTGCGCTCCTACGGCTTCCTGCCGGAAAGCGGGCTGGTGATGGCGTCGCCGGATGAAACCGACACGTTCTACAACAACAACCGTCTGGCGCTGCTGCCAGAAATGCAGGCAACGGACGTGACACTGGAGATGATGCTGAACGGGCGGACGGCGATGCTCATGGTTGCCAGCCGCGGCTTCGACCCTTCGCCGGAATCGGACAATTCCCTGCTGGTGGACGCAGTGCTGACAACATCCGCCAAGAGTTATCTGGTTGATACAACCGCATCGCGCCTGAGCATCACTCAATCCGACAGCGACAAGACTGGGCCGTTCGCGCTCGCGCTGCAAGCCAAGCGCTTCACCGACACGGGCGACGTCAGCCGCGCGTTCATCATCGGCAGTTCCGCCCTGCTGACCGAGGAACAGCTCTTCACCATGACCGACGGCGAGGAATTTCTGGTGCGCGCTGTGTCTTTCCTGACCGGGGATGACAGCATTGACACCAGCATCATGGTCAAAACGGCGCTGCGTCCGGGGCTGTCCGTCAATGCGCTGTCATTGGGCAGCGTTGTACTGGTCGGGCTGCCGATTCTGGTGCTGCTGGCGGCGGTCATCATCCTGCTTCCACGGAGGAATCTGTAAGCCATGCAAAATGTCCCGAAAAAGAAACATGCCGCGCGCAGGCACAGCCGCATCCTCCTGCTGATTTTCGCCGTGTTGCTGGTCGCGGCGGCGGCGTGTCTGCTGATTTTCGCCCGCACGCCCGCCCCCGCGCCGGAAACGCCCGCGCATGAGGATGAGGAAATCACCCTCTGGTCGGTGGAATCGGCGGATATCACCCGCATCCGCATTGCCGTGCGCAATCAGGACGCGTGGTCGGCAGTGCAGACGGAATCTGGCGCGCTGGTGCTGGAGGGCGAAAATTCCTTCACGGTGGATGCGGACATTGCCGCCACGCTCCTGTCCGGGCTTAAGAACGTGACCGCAGAGGTACTCAGCGACGATTGGAACGGCACGGACGAGGAGTGGGCAGCCTTCGGGCTGGATGACCCAGAGAGCGTCGTCACCGTGGATTTTGCGGACGGCAGCAGCCACACCCTGCGCATCGGCAGCGCCCCGCAGTACGAAAACAGCTGGCAGTACGCGCAGCTGGACGGCGATACCCGCCTGCTGTCCGTCAGCCGCGGTCTGGCGGAGGAATGCTACGTCACGCGCGGTTCGCTCCACAGCGTCGAGCAGCTGACGATTCACGCCGACCGCCTGGATGAAATCACGCTGCTGAACGCGGAGGGCGAAATCACCCAGCAATGGCGCTTGAACGGCGCGATCACGAACGCGGACGCGCAAGACCGCTGGATGCTGACCACCCCCCGGTGTCCTACCCGGCGGACGGCACTGCCATGAACACCCTTCGCAAGTCGGCAGCAAACATCCGCCTGGGCGAGTACATTGCCGACGCGACGGCGGAGAGCATCGCACGCTACGGGCTGGACATGCCCCGCCTCGTCATCCGCCTGCACCAAGCCGCCGGCACAATCGGCGCAGTCGGTACGACTGGCTCATACGCTACGACCGATTACCCGGAAGCCACGATCGCCCTCGTCATCGGCGAGCAGGAAAGCGATTTGGTGGATTATGTGCTCTACAATGGCGGCATTTACCGCTGCAGCACACTGCTGCTGCGCGGCGTCATGAACGCAGACTGGCAGGAGACCATTACGCGCTACCCGGTGCTGACGGCGCTGGGAAATCTTGCGTCCCTTTCGCGTGAAACGGCGGACGGCGTGGACACATGGGTCATCACACGCACCGAACAGGTTGCCGAGAATAACGACCTTGTCACGGATGACGAGGGGAATCAGGCCTACGATATTACGCTGACGAAAAACGGCGAATCCGCGGATTACACTGCCTTTTCCGCTGCCTACAATCAGCTGATGATGGTCACAATGTCCGGTCGTCTCCCCGACGGCTGGACTGCTGCCGACGCTCCCCACACCGTGTGGACATTCACGGATGTTGACGGCACAGTGCACACCGTCGCGCTGACCCGCTACGACGCAATGCACGATGCCGTCGCAATAGACGGCGTGGCGCTGTTCTACCTTATACAAGGCGGGTTTTCGCTGGGGATATAACCGCAGGGCACACCCGCAGGCGAAATCCCCTGTCCCTAAAGAAAACTGCATTTGAAAACAGCACCCAGCCCAGCGCAGCATGGAATCTTCCTTCCCATGCTGCGCCTATTTTTTTCTGCCGCGCACACTTGTCCATCCGTTCCAAGTATGCTACAATGTCCCTGACGACAAGCTGGACGGAGGGGGATGCTGTGCGCGAATGGCGGCAGGGCGTGCGAAAGCTGCTTCTGCTGCTGTATACGGCATCCCTTCTTACAAGCCTTGGCTGCTTCTTATGGAACGCTTCCGCCCCTGTCCGTGTCCATTCCGCTCCGAAGTGCTATCCGTCAAAAGGCGACGAATTCTCGCTTGCCCCTGTGCCAACACTTCCGCCGGATTCCATTCTGAACACCGGCGACGCTGCCGCGTTGGACGCTCTGCCGGGCATCGGTCCCGTGCTGTCGGAGCGGATTATCACATACCGGGAGGAATGCGGCACGTTCGTGTACCCGGAAGATTTGCGGAACATCGATGGCATCGGAGCAGCGCTGCAAACGAGAATCATTGACTCGCTGGATGACGAATCGACGACTCCGCCGATAGCGCCAGCAGCAGAAACAGCCACCGTACCAAGAGCGACACTTCCGCCGGATTCCATTCTGAACACCGGCGACGCTGCCGCATTGGACGCCCTGCCGGGTATCGGTACTGTGCTGTCGGAGCGGATTGTGGCATACCGGGAGGAACACGGCGCGTTCGTGTATCCGGAGGAGCTGCGGAATGTCAAGGGCATCGGCGAGAAGCGGCTGCAGGCAATTCTCGATGCGCTGGCGGGCGAAAGTGCGGAGGGAAGCGACTGACGGGTACGGGAACAGACCACACCAACACCAAACTACATCATCAGGGAGATGACTCGCATGTACCGCATCCTATTAGTCGAAGACGACGCTGCCTTGGCTGATGCCATCACGCAGGTGCTGACCGCGTGGGGACACGAGGTGCAGAAAGTCCGCGATTTCCGCCATGTGACGGAGGAGTTTGCCGAGTGGAAGCCGCAAATCGTACTGATGGATTTGATGCTCCCCTTCTTCAACGGTCATCACTGGACGCAGGAGCTGCGCCGCATCACCAGCGTGCCAATTGTCTACCTTTCCAGCGCGTCGGATAACCTCAACATCGTCATGGCGATGAACATGGGCGGCGACGACTTCATTGCCAAACCCGTTGACCCAGCTGTGCTGGCAGCAAAGGTGAATGCCGTCCTGCGCCGCGCGTATGACATGCCGGCTACGGGCAATATCCTCGCCTGCGGGGATGCCGTGCTGGATTTGGACAGTGCTGCCCTCTCCATCCATGGGCAGAGCATCCCCTTGACACGCAATGAACTGATTATCCTCCGCACACTCATGGAGCAGCGCGGGCGCATCGTCAGCCGCGAAACACTGATGACCCGTCTGTGGCAGATGGACGAGTACGTTGAGGAAAACACGCTGACCGTCAATGTCAACCGCCTGCGGAAGAAACTTAGCGCGGCGGGACTGCCGGGCTTCATCGTCACGAAGGTAGGCAGCGGGTATGCCGTGAATCAGGAGGGCAGCGTATGATTCGGCGCTATCTGCGGGAGCATTTGCCGCTGGCGGGGCTGCTGGCGCTGTTCGCAGGCACATTTGCGCTGGTGCTCTCACTGTATCATCTGCCGACCGAACCGGTCGCGTACGCATCGGCGCTGTGCGCAGTGATGGGGCTGATTGCGCTGATTTGGGGCTTTGTGCGTTATCGCCGGGCGCATCAGGCGCGTGCGCATGTGCTGAATGCGCCGCATCTTCTGCTGGATGAACTGCCGTCGCCGCGCACACTGTCTGAGGCGGATGATCAGGCGATTATGCAGCGGCTGCTGCACGACGTCCGCGCCGCGCAGTCGGACTTGGCAGCCTATCGGCAGGACAGTACAGACTACTTCACCGCGTGGGTACACCAAATCAAAACGCCGCTGTCGGTGATGCGCCTGCAATTGCAGAGCGAGGACACGCCGGAGAACCGCGCCATGCTGGCTGAGCTGTTCCAAATGGAGCAGTACGTCACGATGGCGTTAAGCTACGCGCGGTTGGGGAATCCGACGAAAGACCTTGTGCTGACGCGTGTGCCGCTTGACCCGCTCATTCGTCAGGCGATTCGCGACTTTGCGCCCCTGCTCATCCGCAAGAAGCTGCGCCTGCAGTACGAGCCGACCGCCGAAAGCGCCTTGACGGACAGCAAATGGCTGCTGTTCATCCTCCACCAGCTGCTGTCCAACGCTGTCAAGTACACCGAGCGCGGCCGCGTCAGCATCCGCGTGACCAGCGCCCCAGCGATTATCGTGGCGGACACAGGCATCGGCATTGCACCGGAGGATGTGCCGCGCGTGTTCGAGAAGGGATATACCGGCTACAACGGGCGCGGCGGGCAGAAATCCACCGGATTGGGGCTGTACCTCGTCCATCAGACCGCCGAAATGCTCCATTGCCGTGTGTCGCTGTCCTCCCGCATTGGGGAGGGCACAAGCGTCACCATTGATTTGCATCAGGAGGAATTGGGGAAGGAGTGAGGTGCTTTCATGCCGCTTTTGCCCGCTCTTCGCACGTTTTTCACCCGCCTTTTGACCGATGTGGATGATGCGCTGTTTCCGCAGCACGTTTTCTGCCTGACCTGCGGCGCGCTGTCCCTGCCGAACGCGATTTGTCCGGCCTGCCTCGCTGTGCTGGATGATTTGCGCCTGCCGAGTGATGCGCTTGCGCCGAACGCCGCCGCTGTGTGGAGCTACCACGGCATTGCGCGGCAGCTGGTGCTGATGCTCAAATACAGCGGCATCGCCGAATGCGCGCAGGTACTGGCGGACGGCATGGCATCCGCGTGTCCCTTTGCCCTGCCGCCGGACACGGTTGTCACCTCCGTCCCGATGACGAAGAAGCACCTTGACGCGCGCGGCATTGACCACGGTCGGCTGCTGGCAGAGGCCTTTGCGCAGCGGCGCAATTTACCCTGCCAGCCCTTGCTGATCCGCACGCGCGAAACCGCAACCCAGCAGGGACTGAACGCGGCCCAGCGCAGGAAGAACCTGCACGGCGCGTTTGCCGCCGCCGCGCGCATTTCGACCCCAGTTCTGCTGATTGACGACGTGTATACTACCGGTTCGACAACCGAAACATGTGCGGACGCGCTTCGAGCGGCTGGCGCACCGGATGTGTTTGTGCTGACGGCGCTGGCAGTGGTTCCGGATGAAGATCATTGAAAGTACCCCCTTCAGCGTATCTCCCTGCGGTTGCGAGGAGATGCGTTGGAGGGGGCTTTGCTTTGCATTCCGACAATTAATGCACCGTCGTGTCTTCTTTTGGGGATACATCAGCTGTTTACACAGATTGTTTGCAAAAAAAGTTGTTGCGTAATCATCTACAGCTTTTGCCCTCTCCTTCATTTTCCCCCACACCGCTTCCCAGTACCGTTTTTTCCGCATATCCGTGCTGAAAAGAACTGCTCGAAAAAAGGAAAAATCCGCTATGATAGAGGCAAAAGCGAGCAGAACTCGCAAAAGAAAGGAGACTGTTTTCAATGAAAAGAAAACTGTCCGCGATTTTGGCAGCAGCTTCGGCATGAGTGCGATGGCGGAAGAATCCGTACAGGCACGGTTCACGGATTACGATCAGGTGAATCAAACCATCACGGTCATGCCGGGACGGATACCCAGAAGGAATTGGGGTATCTCGATGGCGTCACCACCATTCTGGAGGTGGATGGACTCAAGTTCAAGGACTTGAACGGCAATGGTCAGCTGGATGTCTACGAGGACTGGCGACAGGATGTAGATGCGCGCGTGAAAGACCTCTATGAGCAGATGACGCTGGAAGAGAGACCGGGGCTTTTCTACCATGTGAACACCTGCGGCAACCCGATGGGCGTTGACTTTGCGGATTCGCGCTACATGTTCGGGACGGAAAGCGTCGTGCCGGATGAAAGCTCGTCGTTCACGTTGCGCTTGATGTGGTACTACATCAACGTGCTGAACATCACCAGCCATCTGGGCAACACCAACGACACGCCCGCACAGCAGATTGTGTACCACAATGCAATGCAGGCGCTGGCGGAGGACAGCCGTCTGGGCATCCCGGTTGTCATTTCCAATGACCGCGAATGAATCCATTGTGGAAACCAAGGCTGGCGTGCCGTTCACGGCGTATGTCCTGCTGTGGAACAACGGCGACGACGGCATTACGACCGTGCAGGCAATCTGCGACGGCGAAGTCATCGCGGAAAAGATCATGGCAGTCAACGGCGGAGACTGGCGCGTGGTTGAAATGGAACTGACCATCGACCAGCCCGGCGAACACACCCTGACGGTTGGCACACTGACGAAGACCATTACCATTGTGGAATAATCGGCAATCGGGTAGGAGGGGGTGACTACCCCCCGTCCTCCCACACCACCGCTCATGCGGTTCCGCAAGCGGCGGTTCAGTTGTTGGTACTTAGCAGCACGTTTAGTTGGATATCAGGACGCTCCGCGATTCTGCCATACCTTCGGTCACTCACCTATCCTCTGGCAGATATCCTCTTTCGAGCAACTGCTTTCAACACGCCCGATTCCTGGCATGCTGTATTACCAGCAACCGCCAGACCCTTCCCTCTGTCGACTTTCACTGACTTCTCTGGTACTATGGTCCAGACTGACTTCTGTGGATTCAGCCATGCCTTGCAGCATGGGTTACATCTTGCGATGCGTTCCCCACAGATCTCCCCGCATAAGGTACAATAGCCTTCATTCCATGTAGCCGCCGCATTTACGTGGCAGAGTCCGGGTAGTATGGGACTTTGACTTGTGTTGCAGTCTCGTCCGCTCTGCCCCGCCTTGTATGCGATTTCTGTTCGTCGGCTCAGAACTTTGCCTGCGGCTTCCTTCAGATTCCGCCTCACGACGGACACCCTTGCCTTCGGCTTTCTCCTTCCCGCTACCGGGCGGATTCGGGTCTTTCACCCTTTAGAAACGTGCGCCGCCGGGCGCACTCAAAACGCCGCCCCCTCCGATGAATTCGGAGGGGGCGGCGCGCAGAACGGGTCGCTGCCCAAGTCGCGCATCAGCAGCGACCGAGGAAAAGGAGTCCGCGAGGGAAGATTGCCCCACTCGTCAGCATTTGCCTGCGAAATAGCATATCATACAAGTTCGCGATAAGAACGCGCAGGCAGATTGCTTTTGGGAATTTGGGAATCGCGTCAGTAGGTCAGACCGAACCATACCTTGTAGGTATTGCCGTCCTCATCCTGATACGCATAGCTGCCGGAAGGCGACTGCGCCAGCACTTCGGGCGCAATGTACTGATCCTTGTCATAGCCGGGCACGTCGTTGGGAGAAGCGCACAGCTCATACACCACGCCGTCGATCTCGGTATCCGTGACCTCGAGAACCGCGGTGCAGGAGGGCAGCGTCACGGGCAGCTTACCGGTCGGCATGATAGCGCCGGAAAGCACCTGAAGCTGCAGATCCGTGATGGTCACAAGCTCGCTCAGCCCCGCCAGCTCGGTCACGGAGGCAAAGTTCACAAGAATCGCGTCGCAGTAGGGTTCCAGCTTGGTCAGAATCCACGGTGCGCTGAGGGTCAGGGAGCAGATGACGACGCCGCCGTTTGCATGAACTGCCTTGGCGTAGTTCTTAATCTTCTTCACGTCCATCAGGGTGGTCAGATCCGTCATGCCGCCCGTCTTCATGCCGGTGTTGGTGTCATACTCCGCGACCTCAAGATCCTCAACAAGGTCAAGGGTGTTCATGCAGCCATTATTCGCGGGGAAGTCCGGCTTCACGTCCAGCAGAACGATATCCGCCTCGCCCGCCTTCTCAACGATCACATAGCCGGCTTCCGTGAGGGTTCTGTTCCAGTTCGCCAGCTTGTTGTCGTCCTCGCCGCTGCGGGTAAAGGAAGCGACGAAAACCTTCTTGCCGGTTTCCTTCAGCGGCAGAACGTTATTGTGGTTCTTCAGCAGAACCAGCGACTTCGTGGACATTTCGAGCGCCAGCGTTTCCACCTTGGGCGTATAAGCCTCTTCGGCAGCCAGACTGGTCTGCAAATCCTTATAGGGATTCTCAAAGCGGTCGGATTCCAGCAAAGACACCACGTTCTTGGTCGTTGCGCGGGTCAGGGCTTCTTCCTGAATCATGCCCTTGCTGTACGCCTCAAGCGCCAGAGAATAATCAATCGGCTTGCCCCACCAGTCGCCGATGATGTCGGAACCAGCGTTATACATCAGAGCGATACGCTCAAGGGGCGTCAGCTCTTCCACACCCCACGGAATATCGAACAGAATGTTGCTGTCCGTGTTGACGAAGCCCTCAAAGCCCATCGTATCGCGCAGCAGGGTTTGCAGGAGGGTCGCATTATAGGAGGTCGCGACAGAATCCGAATTGATGTCCACGCCGCGGTAGGTCTGGTTGGCATTGATGGGCATGGGACGGCTGTAGCAGGACATGATGCCCGCCGTCTTGCAGTCAACCGCCGCCTGGAAGCCGGGCAGGAAGTACTTTTCCATGGCGTTTTCCGTGCGGTACATGCGCCACTGACCCGTCTTGTAGTGCGACTTGAAGCCGTTATAGGAAGCGCTGTCGCCGGGGAAGTGCTTGACGATCAGGCCAACGCCGTTCGGCTGCAAGCCGTCGGTGCCGCCCTGATAGCCTTTGATCAGCGCGGTCGTGATGTTCGCCATCACCGCGGGATCCTCGGTGAACGTTGTCACGTTGCGTCCCCAGCGCGGGTCGGTAATCAGGTCGATCTGACGGCCATACATACGATCCAGCCCCTTCGCGTCCCAAATCTGGCGATCCAGATCCGCGAAGCGTTCAATCAGGCTGTAGTCGCCGCCGTTGGCAACGTCGCCCATCACCGCCGCCGCCAGACCCATGGTGCCGGGTTCGCCGGGGAACTTCTGGGGGTTGGAAATGAGGGTGAACGGAATGCAGGGTTCGCCTGTCGCCGCAGCGGCGTATTCGGTCGTCAGGTTCGTGGCGTTGTTGTACAGCACGCCCGCGCCCACGTCCGACATCACGCGGACAACGCCCATGCGATTGTTGAAGGCGATGATTTCCGCCGTTGAGTTGTTGACACGCGTCGGATCGTCCATCGCAACGTCAAACACCTTTTCGCTGACAACCATCAGCTTGCTGAAGTCCACGTTTCCGTCTGCATCCAGCGCCGCTTCGTAGGTGGTCGCGCCGGGCATCAGAACCATCTGCGCCAGCGACAGACCAATCTTCTGCTCTACGCTCATCTTGGCAACCAGATCGGCTGCGCGGGTTTCGGGATCCAGACGCCAGTCCTCAAAGGGATCCAGCTCGTGGTTGTTGTTCGAGTCCTTGAAGTACTTTCCGTCCGCCTTGATTACGCCGACATAGGTGACGCCGATGGTCGGTTCACCCTCGCCGTTGGCATAGAACACAGGCTCGACATACGCCTTCGGTCCCGCCCTCTCCGCGTCAAGCGCGTAAGGCGCGGGAATGTACTCCACGCCCTCCGCCATCGTGGCGGGCAGCATCGACAGCAGCAGCATTGCCGTCAGCAGCAGACTGATGACTTTCTTCATGGTAACATCCTCCTTTTGAGGTTCGTTCACCTCGTTATCTGCACTATATCAGGTTCCACACCTTTCGTCAATCGTTTTGGCTATTTATCGACCATTTCAGACATGTATGTTCGCATCATTTTTTCGTCGTGAATTGATTTTTTCGTTTGTTCACGTCATATTTCATATCGCTAATCATGAAATGAAAATGGTTGCGATAATATAATAGTCGTAATTTCATCACTAAAAAGTCAGTCCGCAATGGAGAGCTGTGGGAGAATGACAGCAGGAAGACCATCAGGAACTTACACAAGACTCTGTTTGTTTTCAATCCGCCTATCGCGCAGTGGAATTGGCTGCTAAAGCGGCAATCGCGTAGGAGGGGGTGATTTTCCCCCCCCCCCCCCCATCCTCTCACCGCACCGTGCGTACCGTTCGGTACACGGCGCGTCCAATACAAGCAGACTGAATCGACTCATACGCCGGGGAGAGTTCAAAGAATCCCACGCGTGTGAGTCTTTCGTTTGTTATGCCTCTTGTCACGGCTCCTGTGTTCACCGTAAACCAATAGCCTCTGTGGCTGTTGGCGGCCATATGTGCGTAGTATTCCGGCACACCGAGCTTCATTAGGTTCTTGCGTTTGGTCTTCGGTTTCTTCCATTGCTTCCAGATGTTTGCACGGATTCGGTGCCGCAGCCATTCGTCCCATTCCCGCATTTTCGTCTTTAGAGACGCTATCCCGTAGTAGTTCAGCCATCCTGTCATGTAGACCTTTATTTCCTGCATGACCTTTCGGACGTTGACTCCGCGGTTTCGCTTCGTGATTGCGCGCAGCCTGTTCTTCGCTTTCAGCAGGGCTTTGGGATGGGCACGAATGAACAGTCCATCCTTTCCTTTGCCGTATGCAAAGCCCAGAAACTTGAAGTTCTTCGTCGCATTCACCCTGGCGATATGGCTTTTGTCCCGGTTCACCCTCAGTTTCAGCTTCCCTTCCAGATAGCGGATGCTGCTTTCCAACAGTCGTTCTGCCGCTCTCTGACTTTTGCACAGTAATACGATGTCGTCCGCATACCGAATCTCCGGCACGCCGCGCCTTTCGTATTCCCAGTCAAATTCGTTCAGGTACACATTCGCCAATAAAGGTGACAGCGGGCCACCCTCAATGTCATTTAGTTAAAAGTGAACAGTGAAAGTCAGCACACAGAATCAGTAAAAAAGACTCTGTGTGCTGATTTTAATGAAAAGAGAGTAAAGGAAAGAAAGCGGAAAGAAATCCGCGAAAAAAGGACTATTCAAAAGCAAGAAATTATGATACTCTATAAGTGAAGCTGACCGAAGATTTCGGGGAAAACTTACGAGAAAGCATTCTGCCAGGGCGAATAGGTGAGATGTACCTCATAAGTAAGGCTTCAACATCGGGTGGACTGATTTTGCCTCGGAAGAAACGCAGACAAACATGTACTGCATCAGAAAAAGAAACTTTGTAAGCGTGTTTCTTTTCCCTTGCTGAATGACTACGGATTGTGTAATCATTTGGCAGAAGTTGTACATGATGAGTTTTGCAAAAATTTCTTGGTAAATGAAGTCCACCTTTTTTGAATGAAGATGCAATAAAGTCACGGAATATTTCAGTTCACGAAAGGAAGTTTCAATACCCCAGCGCATCGCGTACAAGTGCTTAATTTCCTGAATAGGAAACGCATCTTTATCAAGATTTGTAATAATGGTTTCGCAGGCTGTTTCGGAGATGGGGAACCGCACAATGCGGAAATGCAGATCGAAGAATTGCGTGGGGTCAGCCTTTCTGGACTTAGCCGGGAGATAATCAAAGCGGCACTTAGAGGGGATGCGCTTGTAGTGATTTTTGTCTAAAAGCAAGCATTTCACTTCGTTTGTCTGTTTATTGGTAAGTTTCAGGTGAAAGGGAATATCAAACGTATTGGAACGCGGCAGGTTCAAGCCGGAAGCAATACCGGCACTGCTATCTTTGATACGAATGAGAAACGACCAGCCCTTTTCTTGAATATGCGCGAGGTTGTTGCAGGCTTCATAGCCCCTGTCAGCCAGCAGCAGGACGTTTTTATCCGCAGAACGATCTACCATGGAAGTTAAAGCGGCGGATTCGTCGGTCTTTCGGCTTTTCTGGATGATTGCATCAACATAGATATGCTGGAGCAAATCGTACATAGCGTTTATATGCAGCAAATTATAAGATTTCTGCCCGTTCGCTCCCGGATAGAAAGAGTCGGCATCTTGAGGATTAGCGGCGATTTGCAAGTCGGAACCATCGACTGCAAAAAGGCGATAGCCGTTATATGTTTTTTGTTCGCAAATACGGTCAGTAAAATGATGAAACAGCGATTCAAAAGCCGCAGGGAGAATTTTAGCCCTTTGCTGAACAAAAGCAGAAGTTGTAGGGCTTGCTGAATTCAAGTCAAAAAAATCCATCAGCTCACGATTGAGCGTTCCGCCCTGAAAGGACAAAATGGCAGCAACTACCTTTTCAAAAGGGAGCGGGGTCAATCCCGAATTCTGTGTAAAGTGCAAAACGTAGTGCAAATAGAGCAAAATTTATGCAAGACGGGAGCGGCGCAAGCTGCAGCCGCCTTGTTTATAAAATAACAGCGTTTCGAGGGGATGTCAAGGGCTGAAACGTCAACCTCCGTTCATCTCGACACTTGACATTCCTGCGTGTAGCCAGTCAGTTCGGCATACGGTCGGCGAAGAACACCGCCAGCTGCGCATGGATCATGCTCCAGTCCTGCCGCCGGCCAGTCCATTTCTTCGTAATATCCGTCATGGCCAGATATAGCATTTTCAGCAGACTGTCATCCGTAGGGAACACCGATTTGGCCTTGGTCACTTTCCGGAGCTGCCGGTTAAAGCCCTCGCTCGCATTGGTCGTATAGATCAGGCGGCGCACCTCCTGGGGGTACTTGAATTAGGTGCTCAGGTTGGCCCAATTCTCCCGCCAGGACTGAGCAATCTTCGGATATTTCTTGTCCCATTTCTCCGCAAAAGCATCCAGAGCGTCCAAAGCAGCAGACTCATCGACTGCGGCGTAGACTGCCTTCAGGTCTGCCATGAGCGCCTTGATGTCCTTGTAGGACACATATTTGCTGGAATTGCGGAGCTGATGGATGATGCAGTTCTGAATTTCCGTCTTGGGAAAAACAGCTTCAATGGCAGCGGAAAAGCCGGTTAAATTGTCCGTGCAGGCGATGAAAATGTCCTCAATTCCCCGGTTTTTCAGGCTGTTTAGCACCGTTGCCCAATATTTGGCACTTTCATTTTCACCGACCCACATGCCCAAAACGTCTTTCCTACCATCCAGATCAATGCCAATGGCGATATACACCGCCTTCTTCACGATTTGACCTTCGCTGCGGACATGATAGTGGATGGCATCCATGAAAACTACCGCGTAGATGCTTTCCAGCGGCCGCTGCTGCCATTCTTTTGCGATGGGGAGAATTTTGTCCGTGATACGGCTTACGGTCGTGTCGGACACCTCTACGCCGTAGATATCCCGAATATGGGTCTCAATATCCGACGTGGTCATGCCTTTGGCATACATGGACAATCTACTTTTTATCAGTGATTCTGCTTAGCAGGTAATTCACCAGATATGCTCCATTGTTCAAGTGCAGTATGTACCATCTCGCTTAAGTGATGAAAGCTATACTTTTCCCAGTTGTCAAGAATATACTGTTTACCTCCATGCAACGCAGGTAACAACCATCTCTCAACGCCTTCTTTTATGCCTTCTTTAATCTCGGTTTCTGTGTTGCGCTCTAAATCAACAGAATATCCATGTGTAGCAGATGGATCATATTGAAGATGTACTTTTAAAGGAAATTGGAAACGAGTTGATATGTCAACATCATAATACTTGGGAAATGGGAATGTTTCATTATATCCTTGTATCGCAATTCCGCATTCGACATAATAAACTGATCCAAAATTGGACTTGCGGAAAAAGACAGCACCAACCAGATCGGAACCGATATTAAGATAATATGCTCCTCCTTTTTTTGAGAAACCCATCTCTTTCAAGGCCGAATCGCAGATACTTAGAAACTCTTTCTTTTCCATCATTTTCACCTCAACATTGATGACATAGGACGTCAATACACTTCGAGCACCATCTTATATCCGCCACCGAGTTTTTTGTTATATTTCTCAAGTTGGCGAATGCCTTGCTTAAGGCTCCCCCTCATAATTGCGCCCAAACCATCCACATCATCCCCGCCGACCCAAATTTCGAGAAAAAGCGCAGTTCAAGCGCACTGTTTGTACACGAAATAAACCTCGTTACGCAACCTTCATTCGAGTGCGAGCAAGGTATAAATTCGCAAGTGCAAACAGCGTGCAGCAATGCTGATGCAATTTTTCCCGTCCTCGGTATCGTGTTTTGCAAAAATGAAAGATTCTCTTTATCACGCAAAACACATGTTCCACTTTGGAACGAACCGAGGATTTCGCATGTTCGATTGCTTTGAGCAGCTCGAACTTTTCGCCGCTTGCTTTCTTCAGCTGCGACGGACGCTTGTTGATTTGATACCGGATAGGATGTCCTTCATTGCTTACAAGAATTGCATCATCCTTCTTTTCTGCACCCAGATACCCGCTGTCCGCATCCACGCCGATGTGTTCCTTATAGCCGAAGTACCACTGGTTGCCCTTTTTGACGGAATGAGCTTCCGGATCACGCTGCTTTTCCTTGTTTTTCGTCGATGAAGGCGCGGCTATCAGCGTCGAATCCACAATCGTTCCCTTTTTCAGCATCAGATTGCACTTCTGCAAACTTTCGACCACATTCGTGAAAAAAGCCTCGCCGAGCTGGCTTTGCTCAAGGATATGCCGAAAACGCCCGATGGTATCGCCATCCGGCACCTGATTGCTGGAGTCCACGCCGCAGAACTGTGAGAACGCACGGCTGTCGATGATTTCATTGCGCGCCGCGTCATCCGCGAGTTTGTAGAGGTGTTGCAGCACATAGATTCGGAGCATCAATTCCAAGTCGTAGGGCTTATTGCCGCGCTCTCCTTTGTAATAGTGCGGCTGCACAATTCCAACCCATTGCGACCACGGAATCAGTTTCTCCATGATTCCCAGAAACTCTTTCTTCTTCGTTGATGCCTGCCCCAGCTCGTCGCTGATCAGGCTCATCGTCAATTGCTTCTTCACCTCTTTATTATACCTCTTTCCCGACCTTTTGGCTGTTCTTTCTTTGTGCGGGATTGCCCTGGATATTTGTAAATCGTCGCTCCCCGTGCGGGGCACGGAAATCAATTTTCCAAGACCGCACACAAAAGGTCAAGTTTCAGCAGGCAATCCAGCATAATTTGTGACAACGGACGTTTGGGAATTTGTCTGCGCTTTGTAGCACTTGATAAGCGACAGCGCAAATTTGCGCAGCGCATTTAGATTCTGCTGTGCTGTCTTGTTTGCAATCCGGCAGTAATCTTCACCGTAATGAACATCTAACAGCCAGTGCATCGACTCGACCGCCCACTCCATCCGTGCATGATGAAGCAGTTCTTCCGCCGACAGTTTGCGGCTGGAAATGTAGTAGTGCCACTCTTCGGTGCGCTTGCCGTCAACTTCGACTTCCTTTCGGATTGCGCCGATGCAGCACAGCCCCTTCCATTTTTTCCTTCCCGCATAGCCATTCAGCATCATCGGTCGTGTACGCCGTCCGAATTTCAATCCGCTCGCGGTTCTTTTCCACCGTCCGCTTCTTGTCCATGCGACCGCGGAGGTCATCATTCTTGACGTATTCGGCAATTTTTTCTTCCAAATTGCGCTGATTTGCCTTGACATCCAGCAGATAATCCGCTTTTCCCGCTACGACAGCTTCTGCCGCTTTCTGATGACAATTCAGTGCATCCGCGACAATCAGGCAGCCCTCAATGTCCATTTTTTTCAGCAGCTCCTGCACCGCCGGGATTTCGTTGCTCTTGTCTTCGACGGCTTCGGAAGCCAGCGTAACGCCAATTTCACAGATTTGCGCACTAATAATGTGCAGTGGGCTATCCATGTTTTTCTTGCCAACGGTAGAACGAATCGTCTTCCCATCCAGCGAAATGATTGTTCCACTTCTATTCTCTGGCAAGAATTGTGAAGCCCATTTCATCATGCATTGGTTCAGCGTGTCATGCTTTACCATTTTCAAGAGTGTCAACAGCCCAAAGTAGCACGGAATATGCTCTATTTGGAATTTCTCCTTCACGCGCGCATTTTCCGCCCAATGATGGATCTGGCTCACGTTCCTGAACCCGCACAGGCTGCCCAGCACCACAATTCCGAGGCTTCCGCGATGCTGCAAAAGTACCCGTTGTACTCCTCGGTCGTCTCGACTTCCTCAAAGAAGTCGATCAGTGTTGTTCTGTCCATGCGTACAGTATAGCACATTTTCCGCAATTTGAAAATTGATTTCCGTGCCGTGCGGGGAGCGTGGGTTGAAATTTTCTGTTGTTATGATGAAAATGGGGTGGATGCGCCGGATTTTCGCCGGAAAAACGCACTTGCAGAAGCATCAGGGGCTGCCGGATTCTCTCCTTCCCCGCCCCTGAGGCTCTCTTTTCGCCCGCGCGCCGGATTTTCCCCGTTGCATCCGCCGCGCCAAGTTGCGGCAAGAGGTTACATCGTCACGCTTTCGTCACCCGGAACGGCCCGAATTTTCCGCGCCGCCGTGGTTCTCGCCGTCCAGCGACATCGCAAACAGCGCCATCCGCGCGCCGACCCATGTGTGCCGCGCAGGGCTGAACGGCTCGCCGAAGCGCCGCCAATTCCCCTGATGCTGATACGCAAACGCCGCGCGCGCCGTGTCCTCCCCCGTCGGCTGAAGCACCATCCGCAGGGCAAGCTGCTCCGCTGGCGCGTCGATTTCCTCGCACACCCGCTCCTGATGCGCCTCGCCGTCCGACTGCACGAAAACCAGTCGCATCCCCGCCGCCGTCCGCCGCAGGGCGATGTACGCGTACTGCCCGCCGATGAGCCCGAAGCCCGCCTGCTCGCCGATTTGCAGCGCGCGGGCATCCAGTGTCACCTCCGCCGTGAAGGCGGGCGCGGCGATTTTCTGCGTCAGCACATGCGGGCAGTTCCACAAAATCCCGTTCGGTGCGGGCAGGGCGGCAAGCGTCAATCCGCCGTCCACAGCATAGAAATCCGCGCGCCAATTGCCCATGAACTGCCATTGCAGCCCCAGCGAATCCGCAAAATCATCACTGCATTGCAGCGAAAGCGGCGGCTGATGCGTTTGTGACGGCTTGCGCCACGTTTCCACCGGCGTGCCGTACGTTTCGCCCGCCACGGGTTCGCCGATAATCGGCCAGCCGTCCGCCTGCCACGCCATCGGCTGCAGGTGGGTGACGCGCCCGTACAGCCCGCGGCTCTGGAAGTGGATGAACCAGTCGCTGCCATCCGCCGCCGTCACCCACGCGCCCTGATGCGGCCCGTTGACGCGGCTGTTCCCCTGCCGCAGGACAATGTGATCCTCGTACTCGCCGTCAATCCGCCGACTGCGCAGCACCGTCTGCCAGCCCGTCGCCACGCCGCCCGCGGGAGCAAAGATGTAGTACCAGCCATCCCGCTTGTAGACCTTCGGGCCTTCAATCGTCGGGTGATTTGCCGTGCCGTCGAACAGGAATTTGTCCTCGCCGATGGCGTGCGTGCCGTCCGCGCTCATCGGGAAGATACCGATTCGGCTCTTGAACCCGATGCGGCTGTTCGCGTAGGCGTGGATGACGTACGCCCTACCGTCGTCGTCCCAGAAAGGGCAGGGGTCAATCAGCCCTTTGCCCGCCCGCACGAGCTTCGGCGCGTCCCACTGCCCGCAGGCATCCGCCGCGCGCACCATGTAGATGCCCTCGTCCGGCATCCCGTAATAGATGTAGAAATCCATCGTGCCAGCGGATGGCAGGCGCCCACACGCCGCACGCGTGGCGGGGGATTTCGTAGCCCGGTTCGGGGATGTTGGGCAGCGCGTAGTTCACCAGCCGCCAGTTGACCAAATCCGCCGAGGTCAGAATCGGCAGCCCCGGCACATAGTTGAACGAGGATGCCGTCATGTAGTAGGTGTCGCCGACGCGAATCACGTCGGGGTCGGAGTAGTCGCAGCACAGCACGGGATTGCGGTAGCTGCCGTCGCCTTGGTCGGGGAGGTACAGTTCGTCCGTCATTGCGCCTTTCCTCCTGAAGTCGTTCTAAACGAAAAGTTTTCTATTTATATGGATTTTTCCTGTGCGGAAAAGAACCCAAGCCTCCCCTGCAAAGGGAGGTGGCGCATCAGCGCCGGAGGGGTTGTCCCCCGCCGCTCTAACCCCTCAGTCAGATTGCGCTGACAGCTCCCCTTTCAGGTGAGCCTCTGGTTCGTGTCCCTTCACTCCGCGTACCCTGTCGCCACGCCCTCATATGCGTTCGTCGCCGGGTCGAAGGATTTGCGCGCCTGCACCGTCAGGCAAGTGCCCGTGAAGTGCAGCAGCATATCCACGCCGCAGGGGGCATCGTCGATGATTTGGCAGCGGACGCGCAGCAGATTCCCGTTTTCATCCGCCGACACCCAGCCGCCGGAGGATAACATCGTGCGCCCCGGCCATCCGGGAAATTCACTTACGCGGTTCTCCCCCAGCCCGAATTGCAGCGGATGCCGCCCGCGCGCGTTCTCAAATCAGCGTGTTTCCCCGCAGTTCCACGCGCTTGAGCCCCAGCGGGTTCGGCGCGGCGAAATGGTACACAGGCGACGCATCCAGCGCGCACGCGGGATTGTTCCCCAGCGGCTGCATTTCGGGCGACAGGCGAACAGGCGACATATCCTCCATGCCGCAGTAGGGGTAGATTTCGTCGAAAAAGGCGTTGTAGATGCGCTGCACGCCGATGGGGTCAAGGCGCGTGTCGGCAATCGTGCACAGGCAGACGTCCTTCTCCGGACACACCACGGCAAGCTGCCCGCCCAAGCCGTACATCGCCCAGCCCGCGCGCGTCATCCACACCTGCCAGCCGTAGCCGTAGCGCTCTTCCTCGTTCGTGCAAAGGCAATTGTCGATGTGCTTTTTCGTCATCTCCCGGCAGAACCATTCCGGCAGAATTCCGCGCCCGCCGTCCATCACCAGCCGCGTCACCTTGTGCAAATCGCGCAGGGACATGCACAGCCCTGTGCCGCTGACAGGTGCCCGCGGGGTCGCGCAGCCAATGCTTCTCGTCGTCTGCGCCAAGGGGCGTGAACACCCGCTCGGTCAGATAGTCCATCACCTGCTGCCCGGTCAGCCGCGCCACCAGCGCCGCCAGCACCTGCGAGCAGCCCGTATCGTAGTGGAACACCGTGCCCGGTTCGTGGGTGGATGCGGCGGTGAAGAACGGCTTCGTCCAGTCGTCGTCGGTTTCGCGGTAGACGGTGGCGCGGTAGCACGTCGCCATCCGCAGCATATCGCGGATTTTCAGGCGCATCAGGCGCGCATCCGGCTTTTCGGGCAGGATGTCGCGGAAGTGGTCGGCAATGCAGTCATCCAGCGAAATTTTCCCTTCGTCCAGCAGGAGGCCGATGGCAAGCGCCGTCATGGATTTGGACACCGAGTACATCCGGTGCGCCTTCCCCTCCTCAAAGGGCGGATAGTACGCCGTCGCCTTCACTTCGCCCCGCACGTCGAGGATGAAGCCGTGCATACACACACTTTCGCGCTTCAGGCGGCTCACAAAATTCTCCACGCGGGTTGCCAAGCGCTGGTCAAGCATGGGGTTCACTCCCTTCGTAGGCACAGGCCGCCTGAATGTATGCGCCTGTCCCCTTGATATCGTAGCTGCCTACGGTTTCCGAAATATAGTAGTCATACGACCCGTCGCGGTACGCGTCCGTTTTTCCGCCCAGCCCCGCGCCGTAGCACGTTTTCGCCAGAAACAGCGTGCCATCCCGCATCTGCCCGACGAAATGCCGCTGAATCGCCCGGAAGCTCTCCTGCGCCGCCGCCAGCATCCAGTCAGGCAGCTGATGATTCGCCGCCGCCTTCAAAATCGCCGCCGTCATCAGGCACGAACCGGAGGATTCGAGGTAGTTTCCCTCGCGGCCGGGGCAGTCCAGCACTTGCAGCCACGCGCCATCCACGCGGATTTCCAGCATCCGCGCGCTGATTTTCTCCATCAGCGCCCGCAGCGGCTCAAAGCATTCGTGATTTTCCGGCAGCAGCGCCAGCACATCCGCCAGCCCCAGCATATACCAGCCGACAGCGCGCCCCCACGCGTGCGCCGAGCGCCCCGTCTCCGGGTCTGACCACTGCTGCGCGCGGGATTCGTCCCACCCGTGGTGATTCAGGCGCGTTTTCGGCTCATAGGTGTGTTCATACGCCAATTGCAGCTGTTTTGCCGCATCGCGGATACCCGCGTCGCGGATGCCCGCATCGCGGATGCCCGCGTCGTCCTCCATCATCAGGCAGTATTCCACATAGAACGGCGCGGACATATGCAGCCCATCCAGCCACATTTGGTAGGGGTAGCACTTTTTGTGCCAGAATCCCCCGTCGGATGTGCGCGGCTGCCGGCGCAGCTGGTCGTGCAGCACGTCTGCCGCCCGCAGGTACTTTTTATCCCCCGTCGCCTTGTAGAGATACAGCAGCTGCCGCCCGTTGCAGATGTAATCCAGATTGAACTCATCCAGCGTGTAGTCGCGAATTGCGCCGCTTTCGTCGGTCACGAACGTGTCCATCGCGTCCTTGATGTAATCGAAATACTTCTTTTCGCCCGTCATGGCGTACAGCGCCTCCATGCCGCGCCACGCCACGCCGTAGTCATAGCTCCAGCGGCTGGTCAGCAGGCCATAACGCTTCATCAGGCAATCCGCCATTTTCGCGGCGGATTTCGGCAGAAACTCCTTCATTGCGCTTCCTCCAACAATGTCAAGGCCATCTGCGCCATCCGCACCGCGCCGGTGTCGCTCAGGTGCGTGTTGTCCTGCACGCCGTCGGGGTAGTTCAGGTGATGCTCCTGCCAGTTGAACAGCACCTTCGAGCCCTCGCTGCCCAGCGCCGTCAGCAGCTTTTCGCTCGCGCGCTCCATGTCCAGCAGCCGCACGCCGCGGTAATCCGCCAAATCGCGCATCACCGCCGGATATTCCCCGTGCGTGTGCTGCAATTTGCCGTTCTCGTCAAACCGCCGCCGCGCGATGGGCGTCAGCAGAATCGGCTCTGCGCCCTGCCGCCGCGCCGCGTCGATGTACATGCCCAGATACTCCGGATAGGTGACATGCGCATCCGTCGCGCGGTCGACATCCGGCTTCTCGTCGTTGTGCCCGAACTGGATGAACAGCTTGTCGCCCTTGCGCAGGCACAGCTCCACAAAATTCAGCCGCTTTTCCGCCACGAACGACTTGCTGGAGCGCCCGCAGACCGCGCAGTTCTCCACAAACACGTTTTCCGGAACCAAGCGTTTCAGTGCCTGTCCCCAGCCCGTCATCGGCGCGGCATTTGCCGGATAATCCGCCATCGTCGAGTCGCCGCAGAGGAACCACGTCGGCGTGCGGTGCTGCGGATGCCAGTTGTCGTATCCGCCAATCACCTCGCGAATGGTGTACGCCGCCGCGTCCGCCTCGGTCATGCGCTTCTGCTTGGGATGGCGGGTGGACTGGTCTGCGCGCGCGCCGGTTGTGCCGTACTCCGCGTACCGCTCGGTGACGGGTGCGCCGCCCTGCCAGTCCTGAAACCCTGCGGACTGACATGCTCGTCCATCTCGCAGTGCAGGAACACGGTGCGCGCAAAGGCACGCCACGGGCGGCCCAGATACGCCTGACCCGGCGCGCACTCGCCCGTCAATTTGCAATTGTGGAACACCAGCCCGTACGGCGACTGCTCCGGGGTATTCGCCGCCGTGTACAGCCCGCCGCGCTTGTTCATGAACAGCGTGCAGCGCTCAAACCAGCAGCGGTACGGCCCGAAGATGAAGTCCACGTCGCCCTGAATATAGCAGTCCTCAAAATACTGGCGGTTCAGCGTCAGCGGGCAGTCCCCTACGGACGTGACCCCCTCCGGAATCAGCCGCGGCAGAGCATCCCGCGCCACTTTCGGCATCGTCGGGCCGCAGAACAGCGTGTCCTGATGCGCAATCATCCGCACATTCCGCCACACGCCGCGGTCGCCCGCCGCATACACCGCCACCGCCTGCCCGACCAGCGAACCGTCGCCCGCGTCGTTGCGGATGGTCAGGTTCTCCACCTCCACGTTATTCCCCGTGACCAGAAACGTGTAGCTGAGGAACGTCCCCTTCTCCTTTCCGTCCGCGTCCAAATCCTTGGCACAGCCGGAGTTGGTGATGACGGTGCGGTCGCGCGCTTCGCCGATGATGCGGATGTTGTCCTTGTTCACAATCACCTTTTCGTGGTACTCGTCCATCCGCAGCAGGAGGATGGTGGGCATCCGGCTGCTCATGGGCACGGCATCAATCGCCGCTTGAAGGGAGGTGAAATCCCCCCGAACCGTCCTTGGCAATGATATACATCGTTATTCTCCTATCATTCCATGTTTTTTCATACTATTTTCAAATGAAAATGCGCCAAGATGCGCCGCGAATTTTTCGCTCTGGCTAACGGGAGTGAAATGCAGCGTAGCAGCGCTACGCTAAATGGAACGACCGGACGCCAGTGCGGAAAGGCGCAAGCAGATGGCGCAGGTGAATTTGAAAATAGTATTAGCATATCCGCCGTCATTTTCGCGAAAAACTCCGCCCCGGCGCGCTGGGTATGCGTGTCGTCCTTCGACCCGTCGGGATAGGCGGGGTACAGCCCCGGTTCAACGTTCATGTACAGCGGATACGTCGCTTCCTCGCCCATTTGGCGGAATTTTGCCATGCTCTCCGCCGTCACGTCCAGAAGATGGATGTTGCGCTTCTTCGCCAAGCGGCGGATGGCATCGGGATACGCCCCGTGCGCGTCCACGAGCTCGCCATCTCGCCAGTATCGGCGCGGAATCGGCGTGACGAGCACCGGGATTGCGCCGTGCAGCCGCGCCGTATCCACATAAATCTCCAGATTCGCCGAGAAAGACGTGTTCGGGTCGGTATGCCGCCAGACCAAATCGCTGGTGTCGTTGTGGGTGAACTGGATGAGCAGCAAATCGCCGGGCTGGATGGTGCGCTCAATGTCCGTCAAGCGCCCTTCCGCCAGAAAAGACTTGGTGCTGCGGCCGCCAACGGCTTTGTTGACGACGTTCACGTTCGGCAGGTAGTCGCCGAGCAGCTGACCCCAGCCGGTGATGGGTGCGTTTTCGGGCGGGTAGGTGGCGGCGGTGGAGTCGCCGCAGATGTAGATGGTCATTTTCTTTCTCCTGATGATGGTGTCTGGTTGCAGAAGTTTTGCTTTCTGCATTGTAGATTTTTTGTGTTGCGCAGGGGTTTCGCTCCTGCGGGAGTGACGAGGGGGCATGAAAACAGACGAACGTCTGCGGTCGCCCCCTTGACCCCTTCGCAGCGCACACTCTCATAATTGATGGTTATTGTTGTTTTTTTCTTTGGATACAGCGATTATTCCGCCGTGATGTGCAGCACCTGCCCTGCTTCATGCGGGAAGCTCCTGCCGTCGGAGAGAATCAGCGTGCCGCGGAACGACGCGGTGATCTCCGCCTGATACTCCGCGCCGTCCCATGCAATATCCACCGTGTAGCCGCCGCGCGCGCGGATGCCGACGGCTTCGCCCTTCTGCCACTGCGCCGGGACGGCAGGCAGCAGGCGCAGGAAGCCCTCGTGGCTCTGCACCAGCATTTCCGCCATTGCCGCCGTCGCGCCGAAGTTGCCGTCAATCTGGAACGGCGGGTGATTGTCCAGCAGGTTCGGCAGCGTCGAGCGCTCCAGCAGCAGGCGGATGTTCTCCCCCGCCTTCGCGCCATCGAGCAAGCGCGCCCACAGGCACAGAATCCACGCGCGACTCCACCCGGTGTGACCGCCGCCGCAGGACAGCCGCTTTTCCAGCGTCGCGCGGGCAGCCGCGAACCATTCCGGCGTATCCGGCGTAATCTGCCGACCGGGATACAGCGCGAACAGGTGGCTGATGTGCCGATGCCCCGGACAGGCGTCCTCGCAGTCCCGCAGCCACTCCTTGATGCGGCCGCCTTCCACCTGCACGGGGTCAAGTTTCTGCTTGAAGGCGGTGTAGCGCGCCGTATCCGCCCCCAGCACCGCGCCGCATTCCTCGATGGCGGACATCAGTGCGTGGAGAATCTGCCCGTCCATCACCGCCGCGTCGGTCAGCGTCCCGCTTTCGCCCGACGGTGATATACACGTTCTCCGGCGAGGACGACGGACTGACGGTATACATGCCATCCTCCCGCAGAATCGCGGTGTCGAGGAAGAAATCCGCCGCGCCGGTCATCAGGTCGTAGTTCGCACGCAGGAAATCCGCATCCAGCGTGTAGCGGTAGTGCTCCGCGATGTGCAGGCACAGCCACGCCGCGCCCATCGGCCAGTATGTCGCGGGGCAGTAGGTGTCCTGCGGCGCACAGTCGCCCCACAGGTCGGTGTTGTGGTGCGCCACCCAGCCGTTCGCGCCGTACATGCCCAGCGCCACCTGCGCCCCGTGCGGCTGCATCCGGCGCAAGTGGTCGAAAAGCGGCAGGTGCATCTCGGACAGGTTGCACACCTCCGCGCACCAGTAGTTCATTTCCGTGTTGATGTTGATGGTGTACTTGCCGTCCCACGCCGGGTGGAAATCGTCGTTCCAAATGCCCTGCAGATTCGCCGGCAGCGTGCCGGGACGCGAGCATCCCGCGAGCAGATAGCGTCCGAAGGCAAAATACAATTCCTCCAAGCCGTTATCTGCATTGCCTTGCGCATAGCGGGCAAGGCGCTGGTCGGTCGGCAGATTGTCCAGCGCATCCTCCCCGTGCAGGGCGAGCGTGCACCGCGCCATCACTGCCCGGTGCTCCGCTACATGCGCTGCCTTCACCGCCGCGTAGCCATCCGCCGTCGCCGTCTCCAGCCGGGACAGGCACGCCGCGCGCAAATCCGCAAAGCGGTAGGAGGTCGCCGACGCAAGGTAGATATCCGCCGTTTCGCCGATGTGCAGCGTATTGCCGATGACGTGCACACCCTCGCCCACCGCGCGGCACATTGCCATATACTGTACGCCCCCGTCGCCCGCCTGCCCGCTCAGCAAGATGGTATGCTCATCCACCTTGTCGATGCGGTTGACATACGCGCCGCGCCGGAGCAGAACGCGGCTGGAGAAGCCCTCGTGGTGCATCGCAAACACCTGATGCGGCACAGACAGGAAGCACTCGCGGCGGATTTGCTTCTCCTTGCGGACATACGACACCTGATGCACGCCGTCCGTAATATCCAGCGCCCGCCGATAACCGCTGACGGGGCGCTCGTGGCGCGACATATCCTGCCCGCGCAGATTGCGCATTCCGTGCAGTCCTTCGGGCGTTTCGCCATCCAGCTGCTGGAGAATCAGGTCGCAAAGCACCTCGTAGTGGCGCTCGCCGTCGGGCGTGGCGGTCAGCGCTTCCTCGGCAAGCTGCTGCGCTTCGGCGATTCTGTCCGCCTTGAGCAGCTGGCGCACCACGGGCAGGTACTTTTTCGCATCGGGATTCACGCGGTCGCGGAAGCCGCCGTACCAGCAGGAATCCTCGTTCAGGCTGATTCGCTCCAGCACCGTGCCGCCGAAAACCATTGCGCCCATGCGACCGTTGCCCAGCGGCAGGGCGATGTTCCAGACCTTGGCGGGGGCATCGTACCACAATTGATATTGCTTCATCATCGTGTTCCTCGCATCAGGTATTTCTGATATGAGCAGATTGATTTTTATTCTCGCAGGGGGATTTCGCTCCTGCGGGAGCGACAAGGGGGCATGAAAGCAGACGAACGTCTGCGGTCGCCCCCTTGACCCTTTCGCAGTTCACACGCTCATAGTTGATTTTTATTGCTGCAAAGAGTTCGTGTCTGCGGACGCGGTAAGCTGCACGCTGTCATCCGCGTCCAGCCAGTCGCCCTGCACGCCGCGCACCGCCACGCCGCGCAAATCCACATCCGCCGCATTGCGCAGGTAGAAGCCCGCGCGCTGCATTTCGGGGCAGCCGTCCATCATGGCGGGGCGGCCGGGCGCGCCGTCCACCATCTCCACCACCACGTTCTGCATCTTGACCCCCTCCACCGGCATTTCCGCCAAGCCGTAGAAGAAGCCCGCACAGGCGGTGCACTGGCGCGCGCGTACGTCGGAAATCACCACGTCGCGCAGGCAGGGGGTGGCATCCGTCACCGGGTAGGGCGCTTTGTCCCACACATGCTTCATCTTGCCGTTCGCGCCGCAGAAGTAGTACATGTTGAACACGAAGGGGCACATCACCTTTTCCATCACGAGGTTATTCAGCTGGATTCCCTCCACCGTGCCGCCGCGCCCGCGCCGGGTTTTGAGGCGGATGCCGCGGTCTGTCTCGTAGAACACGCAGGAGGACACCACGACGTTGCGGATGCCGCCGGACATTTCGCTGCCCAGCACCACGCCGCCGTGCCCATGCAGGAAGTGGCAGTTGCTGATGATGATGCGCTCGCACACCTGCCGATTCGGCGTATCCTCCGTGCCGGACTTGATGGCAATGCAATCGTCGCCGACATCAATCGTGCAGTCGTGGATGCGCACATCCTGACAGCCGTCGGGGTCGATGCCGTCGGTGTTGGGGGAATCCGCCGGATTTTTGATATTCAGCCCGCGAATGACCACATTCCGGCAATAGAGCGGATGCACCGTCCACGCCGGGGAGTTGGTGAGCGTCACGTTCTCCAGCGTCACATGCTCGCAGTGGTTGAAGCACACGAGGTAGGGTCGCGGATGTGCATTCTGCCCTGCCCGCTGGCGCGTCCACCAGTAGCTGCCCTGTCCATCCAGCGTGCCATAGCCGGTGATGGTCACGTTCTTGGCGTGTTCGGCGTAGATGCACGGCTGATGCGCCAGTCCTGCGATGCCCTCGAACTCCAGGTCAATCAGCGGGAAGGCGGATGCGTCCTGATGGAAGCGCAGCTCCGCGCCGGACTCGATGTGCAGCGTCATGTTATCGTACAGGCGGATTGCGCCCGTGGGGTAGTCGCCCGCGGGGACAATCAGCGTGCCGCCGCCGCGGGTGCGGAGGTCAGCAATGGCTTGCTGGAAGGCGGCTGTCCAGTCGGCGGGGGTGGGGACGCTGGCAGCGTAGTCGAGAATGTTCATTGGTTTTCCTCCGATGTTTGTTACTGTTTCTTCTATTATAATGGTCTTTTTTATTGCTTTTGGCTTATTTCTCCGAAACATGCCGTTATTTCTCCATGTACCGCACATACGCGTCGCGGTAGATGGCAAGCACGTCGTCGATGCCCATTTTGGTCAGCTGGGCGACGTAGGCATCAAAATTGGTCAGGGGCTCTTCGCCGGTGATGAACTTGATGCTCATTTCGGTGATGTAGGTCTCCATCTCGTCCATCAGGCTGTCGCAATAGGCTTGCTGTTCCATGCTGAAATTGATGTAGGGCGGGTAAATCAGCGCGGTGGACGCATCCGCCCATGTCCGCTCGGCAACAAGCTGCTCTTCGGGGTAGCTCGCCAGCACCACCGTCTCGCCGTCATACTTCGGGAAGGCGGTGTGCCCGATGGCGTAGGTGTACAGCGTCAGCCAGCCGTTTTCCTCGTCCACGGTCAGCGCCTTTTCGGTCAGCTCCTTCTTGCCGTCGACGATGCGGTACGTTTCGCCCTCAATCCCCCACGTCAGCAAATCGCTGCCCTCCGGGGAGTACATGTAGTCAATGAATCGCACCGCCGCCACGGGGTCTTTGCAGGCGGAGGTGATGACGGTCACGGTGGATGACATGTTGCCCGCCGCCTCGGCGCACGCGGTGTAGCGGATGCCATCGTCTGCCTTCAGCCACGGCATCGCCTGAAAGCTCGCGGATGCATTCGCGCGCTCCTGAAGCAGCGGCAGATAGTACCGCCACGCATTGTCCAGCCCCACGAACGCGCCCGTCAGGTCGTTGACGATGTTCTCCGTTTTCCATGCGTCGGAGTGAATCAGGCAGTTGCTGCCCAGCAGACCCTCTTCGTACCACTTGTGCATCGTTTCCAGATACGCCTTGTATTCCGGCTCCATCGGGCCGTACGCCACCGTGCCGTCTCGCTTGATGCAGAAGGTGTTCATCACGCCGAATGCGGGCAGGAAGTACGGCAGTCCCCAGCCGTCAAAGGGAATCTCGTCCGGGAAGCCGTTGCCGTTGGGGTCTTGCGTCTTGAACGCCGTCAGCACCTCGTACCACTCGTCGATGGTCATCGGCGCAGTCAGCCCCAGCTTCTTCAGCCAGTCGTCGCGGATAATCAGCCCGTTGTAGCACTTGCGGCAGATTTCCTCCACCGTCTGCATCGGGTTGATGGATGGGAAGTAGTACATCTTGCCGTCCGCCGTCTCCACCTGCTTGCGCAATTCCGGGCGCTCGGTGTAGATGCGGGTCAGGTTGGGCGCGTACTGAGCAATCAGGTCGGTCAGGTCGATAATCAGCCCTTCGGCGTACATCCTGTCCATGCTCACGTCGTGATTCCACATGATGACATCCGGAAGATTGCCCGAAATCACCATCATCTTATACGCATCCTCCGAGTTGTTCGGCGGCGACTGGAACGTCACATCCACCCCTGTGGCATCCTCAATCACCTGAATGCCTTTGAGCGAATTGTAGAGGTCGACATCATCCGTCCGCAGATACCACGAAATCGGCACTTTTGCCTTCTCCTGATTCGCCGCACAGCCGCCGAGCAGGCAGAGCGCCAGAATCAGGCAGAGCAGTGCAGTCCATTTCCGCATGGTGCTATCCCCTTTCCCCTTGTACATATATGTACTCACGTTTATGTCTATCATACCATGAACACAGATATATATAAAGCGTTTTGTGGCAAAATTCTGCTGATTTTATATAAAAAGCGGGGATCACCGGCCGCCCGGCGACCCCCTTGAGTCCGTCAGATTGCTTATTTGCCGCGGCTCATGAATCTGTCGTATGCTTCCTGATGCAGCTGAATCAGGTTCTCGATGCCCATCTTCTGCAGGTTATCCATGTAGGTGTCGAAGTTCGTCAGCGGTTCAGCGCCGGTGATGAACTTGTAGGTCATTTCGTTGATGTAGTTGCTGATGTTGTCGATTTCCGCAACCGCCTTCTGCGCGTCGGTGGTCAGGTTAATCGCCGCCGGATATTCCAGCGCGTTGGAGGCCTGCGCCCACAGGCAGGAGGATGCCACATACTTCTCTTCGCGGGTCGCCATCGTGTAGTCAGCCGCGCCCCAGCGGGGGAAGCTCACATGGGACATTGCATAGCGGAACTTGACGGGGAACGCGCCATCGTAGAAGTTTTCGCAGATGGTGTTTGCCCATTCGGTTTCCACCTTCTTGCCGGTTTCGGGGTCGATGGTGTAGGTGCCGTGGCCGTTCGTCCAGTCCTGCTTGGCGTTGATGGGGTCAGAATCTTCCGTGCCCCACGTCGTGCAGTTGGTGCCTTCCTCGGAGTACATGGCGTCAATCAGGCGCGCAGCCGCTTCCACGTTCTTGCAGTCGGTGGAGATGACGGTGGACACGCGGTCGCCGTAGCTCATGCCGTAGTTGTCCGCATAGGACACGCCGCTGCCATCCACGCACGCCGGCCACTGCACGGCGACGAAATCCGCATTGGGGTTCTTTTCCTTCACCTGCGGCAGGCGCTGCTCCCAGTAGTTCGCCAGGCCCTTCCAAGAGCCCGCGAGGTCAGCGTACAGGTTCGGGTCAGCGGAATCGGCGAGCGTGCCGTTTTCGTCCGCATACACGTTCTGCACCAGACCCTCGGCGTACCACTTCGCCATCGTTTCCAGATATGCCTTGTATTCTTCGGAGTACTGGCCGTAGCCGACCTTGCCGGTTTCGGGGTTCACATACCAGCCATTGGTGATGCCGAACGCGGGCATGAACAGCAGCAGTCCGCCAGAGCCGGCGTCGAAGGGAATTTCATCCTGTTCGCTGTTGCCGTTCGGGTCGCCTTCCTTGAACGCGGTCAGCACGTCGTACCACTCGTCGATGGTCGTCGGCGCTTCCATGCCCACGTTCTCCAGCCAGTCCTTGCGCATCATCAAGCCCCACCACGTGACGGACGCCTTTTCGAGGTCAGTCACCAGCGGGTTGATGGGCGTGAAGTACAGGTAGCGGCCTTCGTCATCCATCAGCGTCTTGGCGACCTGCGGATTTTCCTCCAGCAGCTTCTTGTAGTTGGGCATGTACTGGTCGATGACATCGTTCAGCTCGATGATGATGCCGTCGGCGTACATCTGCGCCACGCCGCCGACGTAGCCCAGACTGTTGTTGTGCTGCCACTGGATGATATCCGGGTAGTTGCCGGATGCCATCATCGCCACATACTGCGCCTTGATTTCGTCGCCATTGCCGCACACGACCGTCCAGTCAATGTCAACGCCCGCCATCTCCTGAATCTTCTGGAGACCAACGAGGGTTTCGTAGAGATACGGTTCGTACTGTGCCGTGCCGCCGCGGACGTAGTACGTCACGGTGGGGTTCTCCGCCAGCGCGGGAGCGGCGAGTGCCAGCAGCATCGTCAGCGCGAGCAGGGTAGACAGGAACTTCTTCATGGGGAAACCTCCTTTTTTATTGGAATAACTGTATGCTCAACGGCGTGCGCCATTGAAACCGATGGAAATGGGAAACCAGTTGGATGAAAAACACATGTCTTGCGTCGATGGCATGATTATACACCAGCTCCGACGGTTTGTAAAGCCCTTTCGCAAAATTTTTCTTCCTATTATAATCGGTTAAAATGCGTATAGTAAACACACCCGTCTCCTTTTTGCATAAGGAAACAGAATCGGTATATTCATGCATGATGATGATGGTTATACTATTTCCAAATGAGAATGTGCCAAGATGCGCCGCGAATTTTTCATTCTGGCTAACGGGAATGAAACGCAGCGTAGCAGCGCTACGCTAAATGGAACGACCGGACGCCAGAGCGGAAAAGGCGCAAGCAGATGGCGTAGGCGAATGCAGGAAATAGTATTATACTATTTCCAAATGAGAATGTGCCAAGATGCGCCGCGAATTTTTCATTCTGGCTAACGTGAATGAAATGCAGCGTAGCAGCGCTACGCTAAGTGGAATGAGCGGACGCCAGAAGGGAAAAGGCGCAAGCAGATGGCGCAGTTGAATCTGGAAATAGTATTAGATGCCCGTCAAGCCGCTGCGTTCCACGCCCTCCATGAACCGCTTCTGAAGGATCAGGTAGAGAATCAGAATCGGCAGGATGCACAGGAACGTCGCCGCCATCAGCATCGCTTCGTTGAAGATGACGCCCTCAATGTCGTTGGTCTGAATCATGGTGTGCTGCTCCTTGTTCAGCTCCGCGTAAAGGTTCGGCAGGCTGTTGGGCAGCATCTTCAGCCAGACAGAGTTGAAGTAGACCCCCGGCTCGAAGTAGTCGTTCCAGTGCCAGACGATGGAGAGCACCGTGCATACTAACAGCGACGATTGGCTCATCGGCAGCATAATGTGCAGGAAGGTGCGGATTGGCCCGCAGCCGTCCACGCGGGCGGCCTCCTCCATCTCGTAGGGCATCCCGGAGAAGAACTGCCGGAAGAGGAAGATGAAGAACGCGCCGTTGAGCCCGAAGCCCAAGAACGACGGTACCACCAGCGGCAGATAGTACTCGCTGTTGAGCCAGCCCCAGTTGGAGAACTGCATGTACTGCGGGATGATGACCGTCTGCACGGGCACGAGCATCGTCAGGATGACCATCGCGAAGAGCGCACCCTTGAAGCGGAATTTGTACCGCGCGAAGGCGTACCCCGTCATCGCGCAGGAGAGCACATGCCCCAGCGTGCAGATAATCGCCACCCGCGCGCTGTTCCAGACGTAGCTCTTGAACATCAGCTTGCGGTACGCCACGGCGTAGTTGCTCCACGTGAGTTTTGAAGGCAGCCACTTGACCGTAATGTTGATCAGGTCGTCATCCGTCATCAGCGACTGCGTAATCATCTTGATGAACGGGTACAGGAACACGAAGCTGAGCGCGCAGAGCAGGAAGTAGAAGCCGAAGCGAATCACGCCGCCGCGGACGAGGCGTGACCAATGGCTGCTGCTCCGGCGCAGGCTCACATGGTTGTTTTTCGCCATCATTCTCACTCCTTCCCGCCGGATACGAACACGAATTTGCCCATCACGCCCATGCTGATGCCGCACAGCAGCAGCGCAAAGGCGAAGTACACCCAGCTCATTGCCGCGCCGTAGCCGAACTGCTGATTCGTGAACGACTGCTTGTAGATGTAGTCAATCACCGGGTTCGTCGCATCGGTGAAGAAGGCGACGATGGTGTAGACGAGGTTCATCAGGATAACCGGAGAAATCATCGGCAGGGTGATTTTCCAGAACATCTCCCACTCCGTCGCGCCGTCAACGCGCGCTGCCTCGTAGAGCGAGGAGGAAATGCCCTGCAAGCCCGCCAGAAACAGCACAATCTGCACGCCGGACTTCCACAGCACCACCGTGATGCGGTCGAGCACCCCCTGCAGGAACTCCGTCAGGCTGTGCCCCAGCAAATCGGCAATCAGCTGCGGCACAACGATGCCCGTGGTGATGGTCGTGCCGTCCGCGCCCATGCCGAGCATCTGCTTCATGACATAGCCCGCGCCGAGCAGCACCGGAATGAAGAACGCCGCGCGGAAGAACCCGCGTCCCTTCATCGGGCGGTTAATCAGGATGGCAATCGCCAGCGAGAACACGAGGCAAATCGGCGTATTCAGCAGCGTGTCCGACACCGTTTGCAGGAACATAGGCACAAAGTTCAAATCGTAGAAGAAGATGTAGCGGTAGTTCTCCAGCCCCACAAAGCCCATTTGGAAGCCCTTCATCTTCACAATTTCCGAGAAGGACAGGCGGATGGACGTGGTAATCGGCCCTAAGAAGAACAGGCAGAACCCCACCAGCCACGGCGCGAGGAAAATCAGCGCCTCGAAGGAACGCTTGCGCTCCATCGTCATTCTGCCGCCTGCCTTGCGGAAGGGCTTGCCCAGCGCTTTTCCGATGCGCTTCAGGAAGTTTTCAATCGGCAGAAGGCCTTTCCGAATCCCCCGGCGGATGGGTGCAAGCACCTTCCCTACCGGCTGAAGCGCCTTGCCGATGGCGGATTCCGAAATCCAGCGCGGCAAATCCGTGTAGACGAACACGCCAATCAGCAGCAGCGCCGCCACCGCCATCACCCAGTCGTGATAGGCGACAAACACGATACCCGCGAGGATGAGCAGCGTCAATGCCGCCCGTCCGGCACGCTGCCACCCGCCTGCTTTTGCACCGTGATTCACTGCGCTCCCTCCTTCGTCACCAGATAGCCCATTGCGGGGATGGTCAAGCCGTCCGCCTGCTGGTCGTGGTCAGCGTAATTGACGTACACCTGCATCCCGTTGTCGTACCGCACGCGGATGAGGTCGCTGGAAATCTTCGTGTGCTCCATCATCAGCGCGGTGCGCAGGTTGTGCAGGTCGCCATCCGCAAAATCCGCGGCAATTGCGGATACCTTGTCCAGCCACGCGCTGTACTGCGCTGTGAACAGGCTCTGATAGTCCGTGTACATCAGCTCTTCGGTGCTGCTCCACGTCAGCTCGAAATACGGCATGTAGCCCATTTCCACCCAGCGGAGCATCTCGCGGTCTAAGTCGCTGGAGAGGTTGCCGGGTGTGGCGGTGTACGCGCGCACGCCGTGCATCACCAGCTGGTAGAACGGCACGGCCTCGGTCGTGAACTGGAAGCCGCTGTCCTTGTAGGGCACTTCGGTCAGCAAATCCGCATACGGCGCTGCCCAAATCGCCCCTCCCTGCACGCTCACCTCGCCCAGACTCGCCCTTGCGTCCGCCAGCATCTGCTGATAGGCTTCAAGCGTCTGCTCGGTCGTCCACACATGCCCACGGTTGTAGTTGAACGGAATGTACTGCCCCACGCGCTCCAGCCGAAGCCCGCTGACGGACAACTTTTCGGCTTCCTTGGCAAAGGCTTCGTACTTTTCGCGAATGACCTCCGGGCTGAGGATGAACGTTTCCTCGTCCGGGTCGGTCAGGATGGCGTAGTTGGAGAGGTACACCACGTCGTTGCGCTTGGAGTAGCTGCGGGTGTCCGTGTCCGCCTCGACGAAATTCGCCGTCAGCGAGAGCGTCGCCCCCAATTCCGCCGCTTTCTGCGCCAGCGCGGTCAGATCGCTGTTCTTGCCAACACTGCTTTCCACCGGCAGCGCGTCCGGCCAGTGCCCGTAGCCGCCCTTCGTCCAGCCCTTCAGGGCATACTTGACCTGCTTCACGCCAGCTTCCGCGAAAATATCGATGATTTCGCCCACCTGCGCCAAGGTGGTCACGGTGCGCTGGGTGTCAAACAGCAGCCCTTTTTCCGGCGCGGAGAGGAACAGATCAATCGCGATGGTCTGCTCGCCCACGTCGGCGGTCAGGCCGCGCTGCATTAGGTAATCGCGGTAGGCGCCCGCCATATCCGAGTAGGTGTCCTTCCCTTCCGGCAGGAACAGCAGGCGCACGGCGTAATCCACCGGCATCGCGTTCTTGTCGTAGGTCTTGATGGAGCGGCTCGTCACGCGCATGTCATCAAATCCGCGGCGGTACTGGAAGTTCGCGCACACGGTATTGACCGCCACAATCTTGGTGGACGGGCTGACGGAAATTCGGGTGCTCTCCGCGCCCTCCTCCACCACCGCCAGCATCGCGTTTCCGCCGATGGAAATGCCGTAGACGGGCATCATGACCGTCGGCTGCTCCTGATCGTAGAAATCCAGCATCTGCTGCGATTTTTCGACGTTTCCGTAGATGCTGAAGTACTGCGACAGCTCCTTGAAATGCGCGTAGTCGTCGAATTTCAGGATTGCGCCGCATCCGTCCGGGTAGAACAGGAAGCCGTCCGCGTTGTCCGAACCGGCGCAGAGGTACGGCATCATGTCGATGGAGACGATGGAGAAATCCGCATAGCAGTTGATTCTCTCGTACGGCACGCGCACCAGCACGCTTTCGTCCTCCAGCAGCACCTCCACATCCAGCGCAACGCCCGTCGTCGCCAAATCGTAGTGGAGGATGACGCCGTTCTCCACAAGGTCGTAGCTTGCGCCCAGCTGCGATTCGTTCAGCAGCACGGCGTTGGTAATCGAGCCTGCGCCCTTGGCGAGGTTCGTGACGTTGACCGTCAGCAGCGAGTTCGCTTTCTTCTGGTTCAGCCCCGCCAGCTTGCCGGTGAACGTCGGGTCATTCATGCTGGATGACCATGTGACCCCCGTCTGCTTATCCAGCACCTCAAAGCTGCACAAATCCACCGAGAGGGACAGCGCCAAGCGGTCGTTTTCCGCCACGGGGATGCGCGTCTCTTCCGCCGCCACGACGCTGAATACTGCCAGCAGCATCATCAGCAGGCATACAAGCATCCGTTTTTTCATTTTCTGCCTCCTGATTCAGTCAATTCTGTAAATCACTTCGTAGAACATTTCGCGAATCATCCCCACAAACTGGGATGCAATGGTGAACAGCAGCACCACCATCGCCCAAATCATCACCATCGTGAAGAGGGAGAGGAAAATCATCAGCACTGTTTTGCCGACGGAGTAGCCGTTCATTTCCTTGAGCGCGAGTATCATCAGCAGCACGACCCACGCCAGCACGCCGACCTCCAGCGTCGCGAACAGCCCTATTTGGCTGCCGTCCATGATGCGGGAAGCAAGCGTCAATATCGGCGTAAAGACGATGTAGGGTGTGAGCGCGTAGGCGGAAAACAGCAGCGTTTCGGAAAGCAGCGTTTCGCCGTCCAAAATCGTGGTCATCATGTAGCTTGCCAGCACCCACGTCAGCACGGGCACAAACAGCTTGCCGCACTCCAGCAGCAGGTTCGCCTTGCGCACGGACACCGATGCCAGCGGATAGTGCGTGCCGTAGATGGACAGGATGCGCACCGCCAGCGTCAGCACGAGCAGGACAATCACCGGCAGCCAGTTTTTCTTTTCGCCGCGGTGGCGCTTGATGTGCTCCGTCACAACAATGGGGTGGTAGAGGGTCATCAGGCACAGCTTCAGGCTCTTCATGGTTCACAGCCCCCTTCCCATCTGCACATCGTCCGCCCACTGGTCGGCTTTCTTCTTGAGGAAGCCAAGCAGCTTCACCAGCAGCAGCGCGCCCACGGCAATGCCCAGCACAATCGGCACAAAGTGCTGCCGGAACGTCTCGTGCCGGTATTCCGCGAACGCCTCGGAGTAGCCCTCCTTGTCATCCGCCAGATAGTAGGATGCCAGCGCGTCCTCCCAGTTCTCCTGCTTGCCCATCACCTTCGCCACGCCCTGATGCGCCAGCGCGTAGTTGCTGTCGATTTCCAGCGCCTGCTGCCAGTAGTCCAGCGCCTCGGCATAGCGGCCTTCGCCGTGCAGCGTCACCGCCTGATGGATGAGCTTGATGAAGTGCGTCGGTTTGAACACGGTGATAGACCCCGTGTTGTAGTCCAGCACATACAGGAAGCCCTCACTGTCATGGTCGATGGACACGGGAATCTGGAACAGCCCGCCAACCGTGCCGATGCCGCCGAAGGTGCACAGCAGGTTGCCTTCTTGGTCGTACTGGTAAATCAGCCCCGTGATGCGGTCAACCACGGTGATGATGCCGTTGTCCTCCACCGTGATGTCCGCCATCGTCGGGTGGAGCAGCTTTCCTTCCTTGTCCTCCAAGGTGAAGCCGTATTTCTTCGTCTCGTAGGTGTTGTTGCCGACGGAGTTCAGCTTGCGAATCTGCGCGGTTTCCTTGTTGGACAGGATGCCGTAAATCATGTTGTCCGCGCCGATGTAGAAGTTGGAGTAGCTCGCAGGCTCCTGCTTCACCGTGCGCTCAATCTGCGATTTTGAGCCGAACATGCGGATGAGCGTGCGCGAGAGCGAGAAGCCCACGTCGTCCGCGCCGAGGTAGCCGCGGAAGTTGTTCGCCTCGTCGATGGCAATCAGGTTCGCGCCCTTGAGGACGTAGATGTACCCCGTGTTGGCGACGAACAGCTTCTGCACGTCGAAGGTGAAGCTGTTTTCCAGCAGCGCCGAATCAGGCTTGCCATACGCCTTGCGGTCGGTGCGGTCGGCGTTCAGCGTCGCCAAGCGCAGATTGCCCGTGTCGGCAATCCAGATGGACAGGTCGTCGCCGACGTACACGCCGCGCGGCTTGGAGAGCTTCTTGCCGCACGCTTCGGTGATTTCCTCCAGCACCACGCCTTCGCGGTTCATCACCAGCACGCGGTTGTTCTCCGTGTCCGCGACGTAGAGCAGGTTGTCCTTGCCGATGAAAATGTCCTCCGGGTGATTCATGAAGCCGTAGTCATCAAGGTTCTTGAACGTCGTGTACACCTCGTACGCTGCCGGAATCGGGATATAATTCTCGTCCTTGTCGGCGACGAAGGCATCGACCCCAACCGCCGCAAAGGCGTTTGACATCATCAGCAGTGCCGTCAGGAGACATGCGCAGAATCGTTTCATCATCGTTTGCCTCCCTTACGACTTGATGCCCGAATAGGACATGGTTTCCATCACCTTGCCGCGCATGATGAACACGAGAATCGACGGCAGCGTGGTCAGGAACGTCGCCGCGCCCACCGTGCCCGCGCGCGCCACCACGCCCGCGCCGCCCGACATGGTTTGCAGCGCCAGCGGCATCGTCTTCAGCGCGTTGGACTGAATGAAGATGAGGGGCGAGAAATAGTCATTCCAGTTGCTGACGAAGGAGAACACCGCCAAGGTCGTCCATGCGGGCTTGAGCAGCGGCATGGCAATCTTCCAGAAGATGTGCAGCTCGCGTGCGCCGTCGATGCGCGCCGCTTCCAGAATGGAGTCCGGCAGCTGCTCGCAGAACTGCTTGACCAGAAAGAAGTTGTACGCCACGGCGATTTTGGGGATAATCAGCGCCCAGCAGGTGTTCACGAGCCCCAGTTTGTTGACGACCAAGTAGTTGGGAATCGTCGTGACGTGGGTGGAGAAGGACAGCGCCGCCACCACGATGCCGAAGATGATGTTCGACCCCGCCGGACGGTGCTTCACCAGCCCGTATGCACCCAGACAGCACACCAGAATCGACGCGAGCACCGTCGCAACAGTGGTGAACAGGCTGTTGAAGATGTAGCGCGTAAACGGCACGGTGGAGGAGGAAAGCGAAGTCAGCAAATCCGAGAAATTGCGCAGCGTCGGCTTCTGCACGATGAGGCGCGGCGGATAGAGGTAGAGTTCATCCAGCGGCATCAGCGCGCGGCAGACCATTGCGAACAGCGGCAGCGCGCAGACCACCACCATCAGGCAGAGGAAGATGTACAGCATCACCCGCGAGAAGGAAGGCCGATGCAGCCGAATGCGCTTTCTGCTGATTTTGAGGGATACCGTCGACATGTTGCCAGCCCTCCTTTCTTACGTTTCGTCGTGGAACAGGCGCATGCACAGCCGACCGAGGAAGAAGGTGATGAGGAACAGCACCATTGCCACGGAGGATGCATAGCCCATGTTGAAGCGGGTGAAGGCGTAATCGTACAGGTGGGCGACGATGGTGTGCGCGGCGTAGTTTGGGCTGGGCATACCCGCCACCGCCGTCGCCACGTCAAACACGGCGAACGCGCCCACGATGGAGTTGATGGCACCGAAGAGCATCTGCGGCTTCATCAGCGGAATAGTAATCAGCCGCAGCTCCTGAAACTTGTTCTTGATGCCGTCCACGCGCCCCGCCTCGTACATCGACGGGTCAATGTTCTGGAAGCCCGCGAGGAAGGACAGGAAGCCGTTGCCCATGCTCATCCAAATGGTGATAATCATGATGACCGGCAGGACGTAATCCGCATCCTTCGTCCACAGAATCGGCTCCATGATGATGCCGAAGCGCAGGAGCAGGTTGTTGATGTAGCCGTAGCGGTCGCCGGAGAAGAGAATCAGCCAAATGGTGGACATTGCCACGCCGGAGGTGAGCGACGGCGCGTAGAACGCCATCGAGAAGAAGCCGCGCCCCTTCTTCACCAGCGTGATAATCCACGCCATGAGGAAGGAGGCGAAGTACCCCAGCGGCCCGGTGACGACCGCCAGCAGCAGCGTGTTCTTGAGCGAAATCAGGAACACGTCGTCGTCCAGAATCAGCTGTGCGTAGTTGCTTAAGCCCACGAACTTGGGCGCTTGAATCATGTTGTAGTTCGTCAGCGAGTAGTACATCGCCACGCCGACCGGCACGATGACGAAAATCGCAAACAGAACGAGGAACGGCATCAGGAAGGCGTAGCCGACCGCATTTTTGCGCAGCCACGCACGCATCCCTTTGTTTTTCTTCTGGCAGATGGCAGTCACGGGCTATCCTCCTTAATTATCCAATCCAAATTCCTTGCGCTTGTTGTTCAGTTCCTTGTTGATGTCCTTGACCGCCTTCTCCAGCATGTCGCGGGCATCCTTGTTGTTCACCACCACGCTGTTCCATGCGTTGATGATGTGCCGGCCCGTGAAGTAGCCGCCGGGCACAATCATCTGCTCGCGGGCGCTCTCCATCTGCGCCTTGATAATCTGCGCATGGCGGGCATCCCACGGGAGCGAGAAGAAGGATTCAACGTTCGCGGTGTTCCAGCGCGCGCCCGTGCCGAGGATTGCTTCCAATTCACGCCCGTAGCGCGTCTGCGTTTCCGCGCTCATCCACCACTTCAGGAATGTCCACGCCGCCTCCTGCTTGTCCGACTGGCTGAGGATGACCCCCGCCGTGGATGCCGTTGTGCCCACCGCGTGGCTGACTGTGCCGTCCGCCTGCACCGTGCCGGGGACGGGCGCAATCGACCAGCGGCCGTAGAGCTCCGGCGCGCTCGTGAGCAGCTGCAAGTAGCCCGTGTAGTTGCTGATGCCGATGGGCATCGTGCCCGTGCGGATGCGGGTGAAGAAGTTGCTTTCCGCGTCAATGCCGTAGTTGGCGTACATGTCCGTCCAGAATTTGAACGCCTTGTAGGCTTCAGGCGTGTCCAGCGCGGAGGATTCGCCGTCGCCGTTGTAGTATTCGCCGCCCATTTGCAGCAGCAGCATCGTGAAGCCGCGCAGCGCACCGGGCGAGTTGGAAGATACCGACGTGTCCACCGGCAGGGAGAAGCTCATGTTGTTCTCGTACAGCCGGGGCAGCACGCGCTGGTACAAATCCGTCCACGTTTCGGGCAGGTCGATGCCCAGCTCGCGCATCACGTCCTGCCGATAAATCATGACGGTGAAGTCCATCGTCTCCGGCAGGGCGTACACGCCGCCGCGGTAGGTGTAGGGCACGAGGCTCGATTCGTAGAACTGGCTCGCGACCTCCTCAAAATCGTCGAATTGGGTCAAATCCACCACGGCTTCGCGGAAGGCGAACTCGCCGGGCAGGTTGTAGTCCACCGAGAGCGCCACGTCCGGCGCTGTGCCGGAGGTCACGCTGAGCAGAATGGTGTTGACTGACCCCGTCGCCAGCTGCCCGGACGGCAGCACATGCAGGTTGACGACGATGCCCGTCTTTGGCGTGAAGTCCTCGTCTGCCAATTCCTTCAGAATTTCGCCCCACTCCGTGCCGCGGCCAATCCACACATCCAGCACCGTTTTTTCCGCCTCATCCGGCGCGTTTTCATCCACAATCAGCCCGACGGAATCGTAATCCTTGTAGAAGGACGCGAGGAAGTTTTCCACCGTCACGCCCATGCGCTGGAAGAAGTTCGACGTGGTGATTTCCACCTTTGCTTCCGGCGCGTGCACGACGATGTAGTCCACCGCCAGCGGGCACTTCTCAATGGACGAAATGTACGTGCCGAGGTTGGACTGCGCGTTGTCCATGTCGCTGAGCGCGCGCGGGATGCGGTCAACATCCTCCGCGAAGAAGCGCATTTGGTCGATGATTTGGCGATAGTTGCTCTCCATCGAGGTCGTTTCGTTGGAGATGGAAGCCAGCAAGTCGGCGCTTTCCTGCAAGCGGTCGACGAGATGCAGCAGCTGATCGGACAGCCCCGGCATCGTGCGGTAGAGGTCGTATTCGTAGTTGTAGTCAGGGTCAGTGCCCGTGATTTTGACGATTTCGCGGTGAATCTCGCTGAGATACGCGGTATCCGCCTCCGTGCGCGTCATGATTTCGCCAATCGTCCCCAGCTTCACGGTCATCGTCAGCGTGTGCGTGCCCTTCGTCAGGTGGAAGAGGTACGGTTCGCCGTCCGCGCCGTGCAGCGTCTCGGCATACCACTGGTCGCTGTACGGGAAGGAGTACAGCCGCAGCTCGTCGAAGGGAATTTCGCCGTCCACCATAATCTGCCGATAGGAGGGCATCCCCGCGTCGTTGTTCTGCTGCACCTTCAGGGTGATGGCGTACAGCCCGTCCTCCGGCACGTCGAAATCCCACGCGACCGCCGCATTCCCCAGCCGCCAGCGCCAGCCGCCCATCACATTCAGCACGCGGTTCGCGCCGGAACGCGGCTCGGTCATCGGGTCGGCATCGGATTCGCGGCGGATGACGTTTTCACTGCGCCACGCGCTGTTTTCCGCCTGAAACTTGATTTGCACGTCCTTGTCCGCCGCTTTCAGTCCCTGCGCCGCGTAGCCCGCCGCCGCTTCCGCGTAAGTCGGATGAGCCGCCGGGGCGACCAGCGCCAGCGTGCCCAGTGTCACCGGCTGGTCTACATAATGTAGGGAAATCTCGTGGCGGCCCGCCGTCAGGCAGAATTTGAGCGGGTCAACATACACGCCCTGCCCATCCGCCGCGCGGACGGTCTGCCAGAGGTGGATTTCATCCTGCCGCGCCCACACTTCATCGTCGATGGAGTTCTTGCGGCCGATTTCGCTCGCCCGCTCCACAAAGCGGCGGTATAAGCAGATGTTGTTCGCTTCCTCATACGGCACGATGCCGTCGATGGTCAAGCGGCGCTGTACTTTCGCCTCGTTGCCGTCCTGCGCGAAGTAGGTGATTTCCAATTCGTACAGTCCAGTCACGGGCACATCCACCGTCCAGACCGCCGTGCTTTCGCCGTCGCCGGTGATGATGGCCTCCTGCGCAAGCACCGCATCCCCCGACAAAATCGCCGCGCTGGGCAGCAGTTCAATCCGCGTACCTGCCGGCGCGTTCGGGGTATCCTGATACGATGCCAGCGCCTCGTCATAGCCGATAGCGGTTTCCTCGTTCAGCGCGAAGAAATCCGACCATTCCTCTGCCGACGCGGTGAATGGCAATAAGCAGCAAATCGCCAGAATCAGAGACAGCACGATGCTACGCTTCACTTGGTTTTTCCTCCTCTTCGGCGTGCCCCGCTGCACACCGCCGTCATTTTCGGGGGGACTTGTTTCAATCGTATTCTCTCACAGGCGGCGGCGGTTTTCAATCTTCAAAATGATGGTTTTTGTGTTTTTCGGTCGTCATTTTCCCATGCAGGACACAAAATCACCACCTAAAAAATTGTAGATGCCCCCTTTTTATATGCAGTATTTGCGTTTTGCCCCCTCTTTCCTTGAAAAAATGGTGGATTTGTGATAGAATAAACCCATGTGACTAGGAGGAGAAGGGAACATGTTCGGGCATCATTCCAAGACGTACTATAAGTATCTGGCATCCTATGGCGCGCTGCTGCTGACCGCCATCATCGCCCTCGTTTTCGTGTCGCAGGTGTTCTTCATCCGGCAGCTGCGGACGAATCTGGAGGACAACCACCGCGCGCTCGTGCAGCAGAGCGTGCAGGAGATGGACAGCGACCTCCAGCAGATTTACGACATCGAGTACCAGATTTCGACAGTCAATCAGAATTTCTTTTCCTATTATTTAGAAGCGCCCAGCCCCGTGCGCGACCTGCGGCTGGTGAACGAGTTCAAGAATCTGCTTGCCCCCTCCACCCTGATTTCCGAAATTGCGCTGGCGGACGCGGACGCCAAGATGGTGTACACCTCCACTGCCGTGTACTCCGCCGCGCTGTTCTTCGACCGCATCTTCTCCTTCCCGGAAGGCGACCCCGTGGCGAGCAGCCTTGCCGACAGCAGCCGCCGCATCATCCGCACGGCACAGCGGAGCGGCAGCGCGGAACGCTATCTGGCGTTCATCAACACGCCGTCGGTCTTTTCGCGCCTGCAAAACAGCGTCCTGATTTTCTTCGTGCAGGAGCGGCACTTCCTGTCCTTCCTCTCGCCGGAGAGCGCCCCCAGCCAGCAGGGCGCGATACTGGACAGCAGCGGGCAGGTCGTCGTATCGACGATGGCACTGGATGCGCCGCTGACCGACGGCATCAGCACCATCCGCCTGCACGGCACGAATTACCTCATCTACCGCGAGCCGTCCTCTGTCCTGAACTGGACGTACTACTTCTTCCTCCCCGCGAGCGAGACGCTTGCGCCGCTCTACCGCGCACAGGCGATGCTGGCGCTGTTCCTGCTGGTGGTGCTGGCGGCGGGCACGCTGGTCATCCACTATGCGATGAAGGTGAATTACCGCCCGATACAGGAGTTGACCGAATCGCTGGGGCGGTCGGATGCGGATGATCTGGAGTCGCTGAAGGATGCGATTGCCTCCCTCGCCGAGCAGAACAACCACATGCGCAGTCAGCTGATGACCTCCCCCGACGGGCAGGCGCTGAAGGATTCGCTGCTGTTTTCGCTGCTCAAGGGCAAATTCGACTCTTTCGCTTCCTATAATATTGAGGCGGAAGCGCTGGGCATGTCCTTCACCAAGCCGTGCTATCAGGTGCTGATGCTGCGCGCCTTCAATCAGGATACCGCCATCCCCCGGCAGACGCTGTCCGCCATCTTTGCGGAGTGCTTCGGGGATGACTTCACGTGGCAGTTCCGCGAGCTGTTCGAGCACTCCATGTTCGTCTGTCTGGTTGGCATGGAGGCGGACGAGGAATCGAAGCTGGCGGATTGCTGCCGCCGATTGCTGGACATCAGCAGCGAAAAATACAATCTCGTGTTCTCCATCGGCATGTCCAACTGCTACACCGACGTGGCGCACCTCTCCACCGCCTGTTTTGAAGCCACGCAAGCCGTCAAGGAGCACTTCATCCGCGGACAGCATCAGCTGATTCCGTATCACGAGCTGACGCGCACCCTTGATGTGCCGTCCTCCGACCGCCTCGCCCTCCTGAACGACCTGCCCGCCCAGACCCCGCAGCAGCAGATGCAGACCATCCGCCGCTTCATCGACGGGCTGAAGGCGGACTGCGTGCCCTCCCTGCTGGCGAAAAGCTACTGCAACTCCGCCGTGCAGCTGCTGATGGCGGGCGGCGCGCGGCAGGTGAACATGGACGACCTGTTCACCATCACCTATCTGCGCACGGTGGATGATTACCTTGCCTTCATGCTCCACCTGCTGGAGCCCGACCCGAAGGCGCTTGTGCCAGACACCGCCGAGAGCGGCGCGCCGGTGACGGAGCTGCTCCAGCGCATCTACACCTGCATCGCGGACAGCTACGACGACTGCAGCTTCTCCCTGCAGGACGTTGCCGCCAAGCTCGACCTTTCCTCCGGCTACTTAAGCCAGTACTTCAAGCAGCAGACCGGCGACACGCTGACCAGCTACGTCGCTGACCTGCGCATCCGCAAAGCGTGCTCCCTGCTGGAAAGCACGACGATGCCGCTGCAAATGGTGTCCGAGTCGGTGGGGTACTACAATTTGAACAGCTTTATCCGCCGGTTTAAGCAGATTACCGGGCTGACGCCGGGGGAATATCGGAAAACAAGGCAATCGAGTAGGAGACTCCCCTAAATAAATAGGAGAGCCGACCTCTCACACCACCGTGCGTACCGACCGGTACACGGCGGTTCAATCGCATGAGTGCAAGGACTCGTAGCAGTTGAGGATACTAAAATATCCTGCTGCTGCGAGTCTTTCGTTTGTAATGGAACATTCTAAAACTGGGCTTCCCGCGATTCGCCAATAGCCCAATCGGGAATTGCCCCACTGGTACGCCTTGTCCGCTGGAATTCCCAGCTTCCTTAAATTGGCCACCTTCGTTCGGGGCTTCTTCCATTGCTTCCAGATGTACATGCGAAACCTGCGCCGCAACCATTCATCCCAAGACTTCATCATCCGCTTCATCTCGGCTACATGGAAGTAGCCAAGCCATCCGCGGATGAACACTTTCACTTCCGCCATCACTCTGCGGACGTTGCGTCCGCGGTTGCGCTCGGTCAGCAGTTTCAGCTTTTCCTTTGCCTTGTTCAGCGACTTTCGGTGCGCACGGATGTAGATGCCGCTTCCATTCCTCCCTATGCAGAATCCAAGAAACTTGAACTCCTTCACTGCGAAGATGCTGGTCACTTTGCTCTTCTCCGTGTTCATTTTCAGTTTCAGCTTCCCCTCCAGATACCTCCGGCTGGATTCCAGCAGGCGTTCGGCTGCTCGTTTGCTCTTGGCAAACACTACAATGTCGTCTGCATACCTCACCGTCTTTACCCCTCGGCTGTGCATCTCCCAATCAAATTCGTTGAGGTAGATGTTCGCCAGCAGTGGTGACAGCGGTCCGCCCTGCGGCGAACCTTCTTCGGTTTTGCTTACTACACCATTTTCCATTACCACGCTTTTCAGATACTTCTTGATGATGCGCAGTACTCGCATGTCCTGTATCTTCCGGTGCAACAGATTCATGAGCAGTTCGTGGTTCAGTGTATCGAAATACTTGGACAAGTCCACCGATACTGCGTATCTGTATCCTGCTTCCGCATATTCCTTTACTTTCTGAATCGCCTGCTGACCGCTCCGTTTCGGTCGGTATCCGTAGCTGCTGTCTGAAAATTGCGGTTCCCATATGTTTTGCAGCTTCTGTGCGATTCCCTGCTGTATCACTCGGTCTACTACCGTCGGGATTCCCAGTTTTCGCACGCCGCCATCTGGTTTCGGGATTTCCTTTCGCCGCACCGGGCTTGGCTCGTAGCTTCCGTCTCGGATACTCTGCAAAAGTTCCTCCCTATGTTTCTTCAACCACGGCAGCGCTTCTTCTACGCTCATTCCGTCGATTCCTGCTGCTCCGTGGTTGCTCTTGACCCGCTTATACGCTCTGTTCAGGTTATCCCTGTCCAGTATCGCTTCCAGCAGGTCGCTTGCACCGTCTCGTTCTTTCCCTTCGCTGCGGTCTGTGCTCCGCGCTTCTGCATACCCTTGGTGTTCCACACTTTCTCTTTGCAGGAAGCCCTCGTTTCCTCGGTTTTCTGCTTTCATCACACCGACCTCCTTCCAGTCTTTACTTGAGACTTACGATTGTTCAGCCCTTCCCTTGATTCCGCAAGGTACTATGGCTTCGGCTGACTTCTTGCAGTTCGTTGTTACTGCGGCTTTCGGATTCTCCTACTGCCCGTCTGCAAGACCTCCCCGGGTAAGCGCAACAGCTTTCCTCCCACGTAACCGCCACATTTACCGCACGGGATTCGGGCAGCATTGGACTTCGTGTTGTCTAGCACACTCGTCCGTCCCTGTACGGCCTACTATGTGATTTCTGTTCGTCGGTTCAGGAGTTTGCCCGCCAGCATTTTTTTCCCTGCTGACATCCGGCTTCCTTCAGATTCCACCTCACAATGGACACCCTTGCCTTCGGCTAACGCTTCTACTGCCAAGCGCGTTGTGGTCTCTCACCACTTAGTTGTTGCTCTTGCCGGGCGCAAATAGATGACCCGCTGCGCCTTGCCGTAAATGGCGGCACAGCGGTTCATCAACAAGGGCTTCGGCCCTTGCACTGCTTCGCAGCTATCCCTTTTTGAGAAGAACGAACGGAGCAAAGCACCGCACAAGGCGAGGGCATAACGGGAGGTGGAGGAATGCCCTGCCCCCATTTTGAAGTGTCTATCGTGAAACGCTCTGACGATAAGTCCGCCGTAGCAAGCGCGGCTTACCAGAGCGGAATGAATTTGTTTTCGGAATATCAGCAGAAATGGAAACGCTATGCCGATAAGCCCGGCGTACTTCACGCGGAAATTATGCTGCCAAAAAACGCTCCGGATGCTTACCGTGATCGGGCCACGTTATGGAACAGCGTGGAGAAAAAGGAAACGCAATGGAACGCCCAGCTTGCCCGCCGAGTGATCATGGCGTTGCCCATCGAAGTGCCAAAGGAACAATACCCTGAAATGGTAAGCGAATACTGCCAGAGGTATTTTGTGAACGAAGGCATGTGCTGCGACTTCGCCATCCACGACGAGGACAAAGAACCGCGCAATCCTCACGCGCACATTCTTCTGACGCTGCGCTCGTTGGATGAGCACGGAAAATGGCTGCCCAAATGCCGGAAGGTTTACGATCTCGACGGAAACGGCAACTGCATTCCGCTTCCCAACGGCGGTTGGAAAAGCCACCGGGAGAACGTAAATAACTGGAACGATCCGCAGAACTGCGAAACCTGGCGGCACGGTTGGGAGGAGATTCAGAACAAATATCTGGAACAGAACCAACGCCCGGAGCGGGTCGATTTGCGATCCTATCAGCGACAGGAAAAACCGCAGATTTCCACCGTTCATCTGGGCCGTGCTGTCAGCGCCATGGAAGCGCGTGGCGAGAAAACCTTTTTGGGTGATCTGAACCGGGACATCAAAGAAACCAATAAATTGTTGGCTTATCTGAGAAAAGGATTCAGGACGCTGCGGTCTTGGGCGGCTGAGAAAATCAAAGAAGCGAAAGAGCGCCATGAACAAAAGCAGATCGAGAAGCATCCGCCCATCAACGATTATCTGTATTCCTGGGTATTGATTCAGAACGAGAAGCGGCAGCACTGGAAAAACCATACCGTCGTTCTGAAACGTATGGCCGGTGATATGCTGCGCGTTTCCCAAACCACGGATTTTCTGAAAGAGAATAAGATTTTTACCATCGACGATTTGAAAGCGAAGCTGGACGATTTGGAGAAAGAAACCGGCGTTATTCATTCTGAACTGAAAAAGGTTGATCAGCGAATAAAGAATATCACCGGCATTCTGAGTGCCGCCCAAACACTCCGGCAGCTTCGGCCAATCCACGATCAATACGCCCATACCTCCTTCAAAACGAAGAAAGAATCCTACTATGCCGCGCATGAAGCGGAACTGAAACAGTACAACATAGCCTACCATTATCTGATGGAAGTGCATGGCAGCACTGTCGTTGATCCTGCCACACTAAAGGTAGAAAGCGAAAGGCTCATCGCGCATCGGGCAAAGCTGCAAGACAAGCTGGAGCCCATGAAGCCGCTTTTAGGCACCCTACGGCCACTCCATGAGACAAGTAATATAGATACAGCAGTATAAAACAGTTCACCCCATTGCCGATGAACACGGCAATGGGGTGAAAAATGGTTGCTCTGTGATAATAATATTGAGGTATTTAAGCAGAAGTGCTTTCTTTCTTTGTTTCTGGGAAGATGATCTTGTTCACAAAGAAGAAAATCACCATGCTGACGCCACCGTTGAGCACTGTGGTTCCGATATTGTAGACCCAATCGGGCACGAACTTTCCGGCAACAGCGACCCAGATGCAGTTGATGGAGTTCACGATGCACGTAATGACAATAAAGGCCAACAGATACCACAGGGCCTGATACCAGATGTTGCCCTTGCTACGAAACACCAGACTTCGCTGGATTGGAAAGTTAACGGCTTCTCCAATCACCATAGCTATCATGTAAGCCACAAAGTAGCGAAGCCCGCCATGAGTTTGGTCATAGCCCAAGATGTTCCATTTGAAGGTTTCACCGAACAGCGTCATATTGATACCTGGCCAGCCAAAATCTCGGTCCGGCAGGTTGGTCAGCATTTTGGGCAGGAATTGTAGAATCAGATATTTAAACACCGTGATCACATTGCTGACGATCACGAACAGGCCACCCTCCCGAATCCATTTGGACGCGGCAGGATGCTTTTCGACAAAATTGTTCCAGCCGTTTATGATTGCGTTCATGGGTTTACGCCTCCTCTGTAAGAATCAGTTTGGGACGATGGAAGAAATGATGGGTCAGCCGCCCGACGCCACGGAAGAAATGGCCGTTGACGATGAACAGAATATCCTTGGCCATATCCATGCTCACCATACCGTTCATCATTTTTGCCATGCCCCTGAAAGGCATATTGTAAATGAACAGCAGGTTCAGATCGGGCTTTCCTGCTTCCACCGTTTGGTTGATCTTTTTCAAGAATCGGGCGGCAAAACGGGCGATGGGGTTCCTGGCGTATTCCATCTGGGCCAAGGCGTCGTTTAACTCCAGGGGCTTGCTCCGGTCCCAATTTCTTTGCGGGATAGGATGACCCAGCAGCGCTTCAAAGGCAGCGTCCGGCACGTTTTCCACATCACAATCCTGATAGCAGGCCAGGTTCTTTTCTTCATACGGATTCGGGGCGGCGGTGCCGAACACCATCCGCTGACCCTTTAGCCGGATATCCTCCGAGGAAGCGCCAATCAGGATTTCATAGGTTCCCTCTTCCGTTTCCCAAGCATTTGTTTTCAAGTTGAAGTAACGGAAGGTGTAATCATCGAAAAAAATTCTGACCCGCTGGGTTTCCCCAGCTTTCAGGGACACCCGGCAAAAGCCCTTCAGTTCCTGTGCAGGACGGAACACTTTGGCGTTGGGCAATGAAACATACATTTGAACGATCTCGTCCCCACCGCTGCTCCCGCAGTTGGTCAGGTCGAAGGAAACGCCTTTTGGCTCGACGGTCAGATTTTCATAGCGGAATGTGGTGTAGCTCATGCCGAAACCAAAGGGAAAACGCACGGGCTTTTTTGCTGTAACGAAATAACGATACCCCACATACAGTCCTTCCCGGTATTCGCTGCTATATTCCCTGCCGGGGTAATACTGGCTTACTGGCAGGTCGGCACAGGCGATGGGAAAGGTTTCCGCCAGCTTGCCGCTGGGGTTTACTTCGCCGCTCAGTACCTGCAGCATGGCGCTGGCTGCCGCTTCCCCGCCCAGGCAGCCGTATACCAATGCCTGGCACTTATCGATCCAGGGCATTTCCACTGCGCTACCGCAGGAAAGCACAACGATGATATGGGGATTGATTTCCGCCAGCTTATTCAGCATGATTTCCTGATTGTTGGGAAGACGCATGTGCGACCGATCCAGTCCTTCGGTTTCAAACCCTTCAGGCAGACCCAGATACAAAAGCACGCAGTCAGCTTCTTTTGCTAAAGCCACAGCCTGAGCTGCCAATTCATCGTTCCGATGATCCATCCGTTCAAAGCCCTGGGCATAGCCCACGGAGTGAGGGAAATAGTTGGTCAGCAGTTCCAGGGTTTCGTCCACCTGCCGGGCATTGACCATGCTGCTGCCCGCCCCCTGATACCGGGGATGGGCGGCGAAATCACCGATCATCGCCACCTTGGCGCTGTGTTGCAAAGGGAGAATATCCTGGTCGTTTTTGAGAAGTACGATACACTGCTCCGCGGCTTTCCTTGCGGCATCGTGCTGAGCTTTTTCGTCCACGAGCTTTGCCTTTGGCTTTTCAGCCAGCACCACATTCAACAGTTCCTCCACCCGTTGGTCGATGATTTCCACGTTGATTTTTCCATCCTTCACAGCCCGCAACAGTTGGCAGGAGCTGTCGTCCCCGGCGGCGGGCATTTCCAGATTCATCCCTGCCCGAACCCCCTCGACATAATCATTGCTGCCGCCCCAGTCCGTGACCACCATGCCGTCAAAATCCCATTCCCTGCGGAGAATATCATACAAATGAGCGTTTTCATTGGCATAGGTGCCGTTGACCTTGTTGTAGGCGGTCATAATGGCTTTCGGCTTTCCTTCCTTGACGGCGATTTCAAAATTCGTCAAGTATAGTTCCCGCAGGGTACGTTCGTCCAGCACGCTGTCAGAGGTCATGCGCTGTAATTCCTGGCTGTTCACGGCGAAGTGCTTGGCGCAGGCGGACACGCCCTGACTCTGTACGCCCCGGATGAAGCCAGCCGCCAGCTTGCCCGCCAAGTAAGGATCTTCGGAATAATACTCAAAGGATCGCCCGCATAAAGGGCTGCGCTTTGTATTCAGTCCTGGCCCCAACAGCACCTGTACATCCTGGGCAGCAGCGTCCGCGCCAATGGCAGCGCCCATGGCCTCTGCCACTTCGGGGCTCCAGCTGTTGGCAATGGTGGCAGCAGATGGGATGTTGGTCGCTTTGGTGGATGCATTCAAGCCCAGGTGATCCCCCTCCGCCGCCTGCTTGCGCAGCCCGCTGGGGCCGTCAGAGAGGGTGATAGACGGAATGCTCAGCCGTGTCACTGGCCGTGTATGCCATACATCCCTGCCGGACAGCAAAGCACACTTTTCCGCCAGGGTCATTTTTGCGATGAGTTCCCGATGCGTCATGTTCAGTCACTTCCTTCAATGGTGATAGAAAACAGCCCTCCGGCCAAAGGAGAACAGCCGAAGGGCCGGGGAAAAAATCAGAGAATCACGGTCAAAGCGATAAAGCCAACGCTGACAACAGCGGCAATGATATTGGAAAGGGTCAGGGAACGCTGCCGATCAAAGATATTGGCAAGGGTGTGGGCCACAATCCCGGCGGCGAAGCCCAGGGCCAGATTGTTCAGGAAGAAAGCGGCGGCAACCGTCACCAGGAAAGGGGCGTCGATTTTCGTGTCGCCCAGGCCGTCTTTCAGGGAACCCGCAATCAGGCACAGTCCCGCAATCGCCATCACCCCGTCCGCGATAATGAAGCTGGATTCGGTGAACAACTGCATGGAGGTGCCGTAATGCCCGTACAGGTTAAACTGAATATCATAGGAAGATGTGGTGGAGAAAATGAAGGGCACCAGCCACACGAAGGCGGAGAGGAGGAAGCCCAGGGAAGCCACCGCAGACGCTAACCCGGACTTGGCTCCGTCCCGCCTGGCGGCGGCGTTCAGCGGCGTCACATTGAGAGCGGAAACACCCACGATGGGAGCGAGCAAATTCGCCCCGGCGTTGCAGAGCATGGTCAGGCCAGCCTGCTTTTCATTCTCGCCCTGGGTCATGGCGTCCACAGTGGCGATGTTGGCAAACAGGAAGGTCAGGCATCCGGTAACCAGCAGCAGCGCCACGCTGCCACCTGCCTCCGTGTAGGCGGAGAAATCAAAGCCCTTGGAGAATACTTCGCCGATGTTCAGGCTGCGCAGGATGGTTTCCAGATGCAGGTGCTGGGCATCCTCGCTGCCCACCATCCACAGGCGGCCCCACAGCGGATCCAGGTTGAAATTCAGCTTGCCGCGCTTTTGCTCAATAATGACCTGAAACAGCATCAGCAGGAAATATACCGCCGTACCAATCATCAGGGAGTGGAACATAGGCCGCTTGGTTTTTCTTAGCAACAGGAACGCGCCAAAGGCTGCCAGTACGCCCAGCAGGCAGGCCTGGATCAGCGGGAAGAAGCTGTCTGCTTTGTATTTCAGGCTGTTGTAGGTAGCAATATCAAAGAGGCGGAAGGATTGAACCGTTTCATTGAAGCTTTCCATGCGGGTGAGCGACGTGCCTACGCCGTAATTTACAACGGAGGAGGAGCCAGTGTATACCAGGCCAGTGAGCTGCATGGCGGTAAACACCACCAGCAGGCCCAGCGCGGCAGGCGCTGCTTTGCGAACGGAAGCGGGAATGGCGTTCAGCACCGCTTTACGCACAGCGGGCACAGCGGCGATAACCGCATATACGACGGAGGAAACGAAGCATATGGCCAGCAGGTTTTGATAGCTTAAATTGGTGCCGATGCCCAGGGCGGAAATCATCAGAGTGGAGAGCCCCAGGGAGGGAATCTGCGCCAGCGGCAGCCGGGCCACCAGGCCGATGACCAAAGAACCCGCGAAGGCGATCAGCATGGACAGAAAATACTGCCGGGCGATGATTTCGCCGTTGGCGGCAATATCGGCGGTGGTTGCCGAAGCTGCGGGGCCGGATACCATCATGGAGGTGATCAACTGCATGTTCATGAAGATGGCGCACACACACAGGATGCAGATCAGCAGACCGGCCATGATTTCCCGGCCCGTGGTGGAGCCTTGATCCACATGATGGAAGTATTTGTTCAGGAATGATTTTTCCCGTTTTGCATGGCGCTTTTCCGCTTTCTGGGCTTTCAGCGCTTTTCCTGCTTCTTTGGCTTCCAATTTTGCTTCTGACATGATGTATCCCTCCGGCTAATGTCTTTCTTGAGTGGCGGGCGGCTTCCGGTTCACGCGCCGGAATCCGCCATGGAGTGGGGCGGCCCCGCCGCCCCGGGAGAAAGAAATCATTCGATGAGCGCAGTGGTCGTCTGCCCCTGGGCGGCGTCGATACGTCCTTCCGCCTGGCCGGGGGTAGCGGTGGGCATTCCCATGACGGCGGGGTCTGCCCACAGGGAGGTTTTGACGACCTCGAAGGTTTCAAAGTCAGGCGCTTCTTCCGTCAGCTCCACCTTCACCGCTTCGCTGACCTGAGAGGAAGCAATCTTTTCTTCATCGTCTGAAATGGCCTGGGCGGTCACATAGTAGGTGCCCGCCTTTTCCACGGTCAGGCTGCCTTCGGCAGTCAGGTTAAAGGGTTGGGTGCCTTCAGCAGACGCGCCGGGAGGGCCCATCATCGGCGCTTCAAAATTCATGTGGCCAGTGGTCAGGCTGTAAGGCCAGATGTAGCCGCCTGCCGGATGATTGTCAATCACCAGTTCGCTGGTAGCCACATCCTGGGACGCCACCAGCTCGGTGCAGGCTTCATCAGCGTACAGGCTGAAACGGACGGTAGGCATATACTGGAATTTCTTCCAGTTGGAAAGGGTGTAGCGGTCGAGGGTGATTTCCACAGTGTTGCCGTCAGCCACCACCAGCATTTCGGGGCGTTCCAGGGTGCCGCCTACACCGTAGAAAGCTTTCAGAATGATGGGTGCAGGCGCGGTATAGTCGGTGCCGGAGGCCGTGAAGGTGACCAGCTTCACATTGTACAGGCCCCAGCCGATGGCGGAAACGTCTACCTTGCCGCTCTTTTCGCCCACCTTGCCGGCGTTGATGCGCTTGGAGGAGGACACATAGGCGTTGGCTTCGGTGCCGTTCACCACGGGATAGATCCGAACGAAATAGTAACCGGCGTTTTCATCATTGGAAACGAAGGACAGCTTGCCGCTTTCCGTATCGAAGGCAAAGTCCGTAGGCGCTTTCAGCTCGTCCGCCGACGCCGCGGCGCACAGGCCCAGGCACAGAGCGATAAGCAGTAGAGCAAGGATTTTTTTCATGCGATTGCGCTCCTTTCCTTATTCAATGATGGAGGCAGTTTCCTGATTGGAATACAGATCCACGCGCTCCGGTACCTGGAAGGGATTGGCGCCAGGCATATCCATTTGCTGCGGGTCTTTCCACAGCTCGGTTTTCGCCACGCTGTATTCGTCGGAGAAATCCGGGGCAGCCTCCTCGTCCGTCAGCACGATTTCCATAGCGCTGGATACCTTGGAATCCAGGATCTGCTCATCCTTGGACAGAGCCTGGACTGTGACATAGTAAGTCCCGGCGGGCAGCTGTTCGGAAGTGGTGTAGGTATAAATATCGTTGGTGAAGGCCATGGTGGTGCCGCTGCCGCCAAACATGGGGCCGGGGCCGGGCGCGGCCTCCTCCTGGGTTTCTTCCTCGCCTTCCTTCACATTGGTCTTATACATCCAGCCAGTTCCCTGGATCTGGCTGTAACCCCAGATGTATTCGATGCCGGGCGGGTTCATGCCCAAGGTAGCCAGCAGATCATAGGTGTCAATCACATCGGAAAAGGCTTCCTCCGTGCATTCCGCGTTTTTCCAGAAAGTGATTTTGATATTGGGCATGTAGTTGAGTCCCAGGTAATCGCACAGCGTCCACCAGTCCAGGATGATCTGCACCCGGTTCTTGCCAAAGAAGGCCATGGCTTCGGGGCGTTCCAGCGTGCCACCCACGCCGTAGAAGGCGTTGAGCACCACTGGGGCGGGGCTGTCGATGCCAGTGCCCGCAGCAGCATTGGCTACCAGCTTCACATGGTAGGGACCCCAGCCGATGTTATCCATCTTCACAGAGCCTTTGATTTCGCCGGTTTTGCCGCCGTTCAGGCGCTTGGAGGACACGGTGTATTCATTGGCTTCAACGCCGGAGGAGGCAGAGTAGATGCGGACGAAGTAGTAGCCGATGTTTTTGTCCACAGCGTTAAAGGAAAATTCTCCGGTGACGGTATCGAAGGTAAAATCCTCGGGGGCGGCAGCCGTGTCCGCAAGCCCTGCCATGGGCAGACAGGAGAGGAGCAGCGCTGCCAGCAGCAGGATGGATAGAATTTTTTTCATCTTTCATTTGCTCCTTCTATTGATTGAAAAGCTGCGCGGCGTTTTAAGCCGGGGTTTCGCCGCGCAGTAGGTATCAGTTCTTATTCAGCGTTATTCAGGGTGCTGGCGTACTGGTAGAGGGCATTGCGGATGTTGTTGTGCAGCATGTAGCGGCCATAGACATAATCGGTGGCGTCGCCATATGCGGCAACGGTGGCGCGGGCGTCGATGTACAGGCTGCGGGAGAGCATGTTGCCGTTCACACAGAGCATCGCAACGGGGGTATTGTAAGCGTCGCCGCCCATACCGTCGCCGTCAGTGATCAGCAGGCCCTGCCCCATTCGTCGCGCATGATGGTTTTGTACATGCCATAGTGGAACCAGGTCATGCCGATACGGTTCAGAGAACCCATCATGCCGTTGCAGCCGTAGTCCTCACAGGCGATTTCATAGGTCTTGAGGTAAATTTCACGGATGGCCTGTTCGTTGGCCCAGGTGGTGTTGCCGCCGCGGTTGGTGTCGCCGTCGTTCAGGGCCGCGTGCTTCGCGGTCACATTGGTGCCGGTGGCCTGGATGCCTTCGATGGCGCTGCCGCCGATGTGGCCGGAGATGAAGCCGTCCTCGGAGTAGTATTCAAAGTTCCGGCCGCCAAAGGGGCTGCGGTGGATGTTCATGGCAGGCGCATACGCCACGCCGACCCCAGCCAGGATGGCCTGATGTCCGTAAGCCACGCCCTCAGCGCGGGCCAGGCCGTTGTTCCAGGTGGCGGCGATGGTCACAGCGCAGGGGAACCAGGTCGCGCCAGCGAAGGTGCCGTTGGCGGGTTCGCCGGGGCCGTCCTGAGCCTTCTGAGCAGGCTTGCCCACGCTGTCCACAGCGCTGACGTTCCAACCGGAGTTACCCTGGATTTCAATGGCTTCGTCGATGGTGGTCATGGAGGCCAGCTTATCAAAGAGCTCCAACCCTTCTTCGGTGTAGATGTCCACGCCCGCCAGATCCTGCACGGTCAGGATGTGGGAAGCGCCGGCAGGCTTATCCGCGGTCACCACGGGATTGCCGTTTTCGGTGGTCTGGCCTTCCGCCACATAGTAAGTCATTTCCCAATCGGGATCAGGAAAGGATGCTGCGTCCACGCCGTCGGGGGTCTTTTCGGCGTAGGGCATCATGTTGCTGCCATGAGCGTAGAGGGTTTCGGTGATCTGGGTCTTGACGCCATTCTTGTAGGTTTCAAAGGTGTATTCGATGGCATTGTCATCGGTCAGTGCCAGCACGGCTTCGATAGCATCGGTCACCTTTTCGTTAGGGGTTTCGTCGCTCTGGTGGGCCATGATCTGCTTCATGCCGCCCGCGATGTCGCTGCGGGAGAGATAGCCGTCCACCATGTTTCCGTCGCCCGCGGTCACGTCGTCCAGGGCGTTCACAGCCACGATCTGATCCCGGTCACGCTTTTCAGCGCCGGCTTCGTTGTAGATGATGGCGCTGTCCAGGATCACCTTCAGGCTGTCGGAAGCCCGGTCGCCCCACTGATGGGCGTCCTTCTGGACGTTGAAGCTGTATTCGCCGTTTTCCAGCACATAACAGCCCTGGCCGAAGTTGTCAAAGGAAGCCAAATCATCGGTAGCAAAGGAGATAGTCACTTCCTCGGAAGCGCCGGGCTCAAGGATGCCGGTCTTGGCATAGCCGATCAGCACCACCTTGGCTTTTTCCAGACCGCGGCCCTTGATGCCGAAGTTTTCGGTGTCAGTAGCAAAGGGAGCGTCCATGTACAGCTCCACCACGTTCTTGCCCGCCACGTCGCCAGTGTTGGTGACTTTCACGGTGATGCTGTTCTGGCCATGGGCTGCCAGCGCCACGTCAGAGGCGGTGATTTCTTCCGTGAAGGTGGTATAGGACAGGCCGAAGCCGAAGGGGAACTGCACCACCTGATCATAGCCCGCGGCGGAGCCATTCTTGAAGGTCAGCGCCTTGAATTCATCGGAATCGAAGTAGCCAACGGAATCGGCAGTTTCGTAGTAGCGATAGCCCACATAGATGCCTTCCTCGTACTGATAGAAGGTCTGGCCGTTGGCATTCACATAACGGTTGTCATCTGTGTTGTAGTAGGTGGGATTGGTGGTCATGTCATAGGCGAAGGTGTCCACTAGGCGGCCGGAGGGATTATTACGGCCGGACAGCAGGGTGGCAACGCCCGTGATGCCTGCTTCGCCGGGATGGCCGATCCAGAGGCAAGCATCCACATTGTAGTCTTCGCTGTCGATGAATCCCAGCTCCATGGGAGCCGCGCTGTTGATGAGGACAATGGTGTGGGCAAAGTTTTCTTTTGCAAAGGCCAGCAGGTCCTTTTCGTTCTGATCCAGTTCCAGGTAGGTGGAGCCGGTCAGGGTGCTGCCGTCGCCGTCATAGTCCATGGAGGGAGAAGCGCCTTCCGCGCCGGAACGGGCGAAGGTGACGATGGCGTAATCGGTGTAGCCGTCCTGCAGAATGCTGCCCTTGCCGCCCTCGTATACATCCTTGGCAAATTCATGGATTTTGGTGTAGCTGGTCCAACCGCCGCCACCCCAGCCGTCGGAGGAAGCGGGGGCAGGATCGTTGGCGTTCACGCCGCGTTCGCCGCCGCAGATTTCTTCCAGCCAGCCCCAGGCGTCTTCATTCACGTCCAGGCCGGCTTCCAGCAGCGCGTCCAGCATGAGCACGGTGTTTTCGTCGTCCGCGCCGCCAGCGGAGCCGGTGCCGCCTTCCACGTAGTTGTAGCTCATCGCGCCCAGTACAGTCACTTTGGTGTCTTCTGCCAGGGGCAGCAGGTTGTCTTTATTCTTGAGGAGTACAGAGCCTTCCGCGCCGATCTGCACGGCCACGTCATAGCCCTCAGAGTAGCAGTAATCCGCGTCATAGGTCGCGGCGCTGGCAGCCGGAGCGATGCTGAGCAGCATCATCACGGCAACCACAGCAGACAGGATTTTCTTGCCAAGCTTCATATCATTTCCTCCTTGCATTCTTGGCGGGTATTTCTTCCCACCGGATGATGCAAGTATAAAGGCTTTTCCGTTCGCGGGCTATTGTTTCGGCGCAAGAGGTTCTCTCCCGGAAAAAGTGGCGTGAATACCAGAACGAGCGGTATGAAAAAAAAGAACGAACGGCTTTTTCTTAGCCGTTCATTCCGGATCATCGGCTGATATTTGCCATTCGTTCCATGCAATATAATCAAGCGGCAAGTTCTAAATACCAATCGCTCAGCCAATCATGAAAATATGATGACTGCTTAGAACTTTGAACTGAAACTGAAAATGGAATTACAGCATCACGCCACCGTCGTTCTGCATCAATTCCATATACGCGTCCCGGATCTCCTGATATTTTCTGCGGCTGATGGGCAGCATCTCCCCACTGGTCAGAGAGACTTCATTGTCTCCGATGCGCCGGATGAAGCGGTAATTGAGCAGGTATCCCTTGTGAATCCGCAAAAAGCCCTGGGGCGTCAGTTCTTTTTCCAGCTCCTGCATGCTTTTATGCAGCTCCATGGGCGCGTCCTTGCCCAAGACATGGGCCATCTGTGTTTTGCCGCTGCCCTCGATATATTGTAGCTTGTCAATAGCCAGGTACATCACCTGATCCCGTTCCCGCACGATCAGGGTCTTCGGCTGTTCATTGGCCTTTTTATAGGCCATGTAGGTATCAATCACGCCGGACACGTCCTGAATCAACCGATTTTTGCGGATGAATCCCCGTGGATTGGTGCGTAGGGCATCGAAAACCAAATCTTCACGGTTGGAAATGTAGATAATATCGATCAAGTTTCCTTCCCGCCGAAGCCGCTGAGCCAACTCCAGCCCCGTCATGCCGGGCATTTCGATATCCAGAAAGAGCAAATCAAAAGAAGTGGCCTGCATTCTGAGCAGCAGTTCCCGCGGTCGGGAAAAGGTTTCGATGGAAGCGTCCACATTTCGCGTCCGCAGCGCACCGCGCAGAGAAGAACCGAGCAGCTCCAGCGCCACCTTTTCATCATCGCAGATCGCGATATTCCATCTGATCATGCCTCTTCCTCCACGCTTTTTTCTTCCGGCATTTCCAGCATCACGTCTGTGGTAAAGATGCCGCCGCTCATGCTGTACTTCACGGAACCGTTATAGCTTTCCGCGATCCGCCGGATGATCCGGGTGCCGTAGCCGTGCAGCTCCGTGTGGTTGGTTTTTGTGGTTTCCAGGGTCATCCGCCGCTTTTCCGGCAGCGTTTTATCCACGGGGTTGGTGACGCGGATAAACAGATATTCCTGCCGAGGTATAATGGAAATGTTCACCGTCGGTTCCGCCACGCCTGCCTGAGACGCGGCCTCCATAGCATTGTCCAGCAGATTGGACAAAAGGCTGCACAAGTCCTCATCCTTGAAGGGAAGCTTGCGGGGCACGAGGATGCTGGTATCCAAAACGACGCCCTGCTCCTTGGCCGCGGCCATTTCATGATTCATGACCACGTCCACGGCGTAATTACCGCTGTCAAAGCTCTTTAAATACTTCGTTCCCTGGGAGGAAACCCGGTCCAGATACTCTTTCGCCTCCGCTGTTTTCCCTTCGTCCAGCAGCGCTTTCATGTAGAAATTATGGTTCTTGATTTCATGACGGATAGAGCGCAACTCGTCATAGTTCAGCTTGGTGGCATGATACTTCTCTTTTTCCATTTCCGCCTTCTGCCTGAGTGCGTTCAGCTCCATATTTCTTCGTGCCCTGGTCGATGGTATAGAACTGGTAATAGGCCATCAGATTGATAAACCACAGCGAAACACACACCAGAATGTTGAAATTGCGCGCGTTTACGATCGCCTTCGATAAATCGGCATACAGCTCCAACCCGATGATGATCGCCGAAATCACCACCTGCATCCACACATACTTGCCGCCGATGGCGGTGCCGGTCTCAAAAGAAAAATGCCGCAGGAACCAGATTTCCGTAAAAATCATGACCGTCGCCACCAGCGGCGTCAGATACTGCGCCCAGGCAAAATACGATTCGTTCAGGGACGCGAATAATTCGCCCAGCGGTTCGGAAATGGGCAGCATCACCATCACGCTGGCCACAAACATCCAACCCCGCACCAAACATACCCTGAAATCATACTTGCTTCTCAGAATGGCATACCCCGTTACGAAGATGCTGAGGGCGATTCGATCCATCTGCCAGCCGCTTGTCAGCCAGAATAAAAGGGAATCCAAGAGAATATAGCTTGCGCAGCAAACGAGGTACTCTATAAAAAACTGCGCAATCCCTTTTTTATTTTTCGGGAAGTCACGCAGCAGCATGACCGCTGCCATGATCAGCATCGCATTGGTGAACACATATCCATAGCCCATGCCGGGTGAAAGAATAAACTGACGAATATATTCAAACAAATCGTTTGCCCCCCTTTCACCTGCCATCTGGAAATCCCCTTATAGTATATCAGAAATGTCGATCCTCTTCAAGATAAGCGGAATAACTGGTATGATATGAGGAATAAATGGTTTTATAAGCAAAAACCCCTTGACAACTAATTCGCCATGATACAGTTGATGGCCGGCGGCGGTGTCGCCCTCATCGGCATCACCCTTGTACCTCTGCTTTCCGGCCTGTTCGGTTGATCGTCCGGCGGTGATCGCTTATGGGCGGCATACTCGACAAACTCGATGAATGGCTCCGAGGGCTGCTCATCGAGGGGATCACGGGAAACCTGTCGGGCATGTTCGATACGGTCAATACCAAATGAAGTGGGCCAGACGCCGCCGGCATGGAACAGCGGCGTCTTTTCTATGATCCGAAACCTCTCTGAAACGGTGATCGTTCCAATCGCCGGGGTTATCCTGACATTCGTAATGTGTTATGAGCTGATCCAGCTTGTGACAGAGAAAAATCTGCACGATGTAGATACCTGGATGTTCTTCAAGTGGATTTTCAAGACCTTCTGTGCCGTTCTCATTGTGACGAACACATGGAATATCGTCATGGGTATCTTCGATGTCGGGCAAAGCGTTGTGAACAGCAGCGCAGGCGTCATCATCGGGAATACCTCCATTGATATCAGCAGCGTCATCACGGATATGGAGGCGCAGCTTGAAGCCCTGGGCACGGGAGAACTGTTCGGGCTGTGGTTCCAGTCCCTTTTCGTGGGGCTTACCATGAACGCCCTTTCCATCTGTATCATGCTTGTCATCTACGGCCGCATGATCGAGGTGTATTTGACAACTTCCGTTGGACCGATTCCGCTTGCCACTATGACAAACCGGGATTGGAGCCATACAGGACAGAACTACTTGAAATCCCTGTTTGCATTGGCGTTCCAGGCATTTCTAATCATGGTGTGCGTGGGAATCTATTCTGTTTTGGTACAGAGTATCGCCACGGACGGAAATATCTCAGGCGCGATATGGGCCTGCATGGGCTACACGGTCCTGCTGTGCTTCGCCCTGTTCAAGACCGGCAGCCTCTCTAAGAGCCTGTTCGGAGCGCATTAAATAGTGAAATATCCATATATTCGTGCTACAATATGATGGGAGGTGATTTTTTGAGAAAAAGGATTGTTAAGGTGAAAATAAGCCAAGAGCAAATGACCTTATTAAGGCTTAAATCTGCTATAACTGATTTAAGTGATGAATTGGGCGACAGCACTAAAAAGCCCTACAAGGTCACAGTTCGCAAGATACCTCCTGTTGAAACAGACCTTGTTACGGTCGGAAAAATCAATAACAACATTAAGTTTGAGGTGAGAGAAAAAGAGTCACATCACAACGAGGCTCATTTTCATATCACGATCAAAGGACAAGGCAGCGGGAACTATAGAATTAGCGATTTCACTGCAATAGAGTCAAACATTCCGAGAAAGGTAGAAAAGCAACTGTTGGAGTGGGCACAAGAAAATCGGCAAACTCTAATTGATACTTGGAATGAATTTCATGGATACAGAATAACAGTTGCATAATGCTATTTGAGGGTGCTACGGCATCCTCTTTTCTTTTGGAGGTGATAAATTGGCGTATGTAACCATTCCAAAGGATTTGACGAAAGTAAAGGATGTCCCTCATAATTGCGCCCAAACCATCCACGTCATCCCCGCTGACCAAAATTTCGAGAAAAGCGCAATTCAAACGCACTGTTTGCACGAGAAATAAACCTCGTTACACAACCTTCATTCGATTGCGAGCAAGGTATAAATTCGCAAGTGCAAACAGCGTGCAGCAATGCTGATGCAATTTTTCCCGTCCTCGGTATCGTGTCTTGCAGAAATGAAAGATTCTCTTTATCACGCAAAACACATGTTCCACTTTGGAACGCACCGAGGATTTCGCATGTTCGATTGCCTTGAGCAGCTCGAACTTTTCGCCGCCTGCTTTCTTCAGCTGCGACGGACGCTTGTTGATTTGATACCGGATTGGCTTTCCTTCATAGTTGACAAGAATTGCATCATCCTTCTTTTCTGCACCCAAATACCCGCTGTCACCATAAACATCCTCCTCTGTTTCTTGCAGAAGCTCGGCAACCATGTTGCTGTCGTGTACATTGGCAGAAACTCTTTCTTCTTCGTTGATGCCTGCCCCAGCTCGTCGCTGATCAGGCTCATCGTCAATTGCTTCTTCACCTCTTTATTATACCTCTTTCCCGACCTTTTGGCTGTTCTTTCTTTGTGCGGGATTGCCCTAAATAATTGCGAGCGAATGTGTTGACAAGGATGGTTAGACTGGATAGAATCAAAGTGCCGAACCTTGACAACTTCAGTCTGACCATTTTCATTGTCAGCTCATTGACCTCAACAGAAGGAGCGTACAATGACTGAAATGAAAAATAACATCCGCCAGCATCCCAATGGGACATGGGAAGGACGCTACTATGACGTGGACGGCAAGCAGCACTCGCTATATGGCCGCACCAAAGCAATCGTCAAGGACAAGCTCGCCAGCAAGCGCGCAGAAATTGTCAGCGGCAACAGCATCACCGAAACTGACCTGACAATCGAGCAATGGGGTTGGGCGTGGATGCAGACATTCAAAGCCGGGAAAATCAAGCACTCAACAATGGACAACTACGAAAGTGACTTTCGCCTTCATGTCGTCCCCTATATTGGCATGTGAAACTGAAGGATTTAACAACGCTGATGATTCAGCGCGTGTACATCCTGCTGGAGGAGAAGGGACTATCTCCCAAAAGCATCCGCAACGTTCATGGCATGCTGCACGGTATGCTGGATAAAGCCATGAAAATGGACTTGATTCGGAAGAATGTCAGCAAAAACTGCGAACTTCCACCTATCCGCAAAACTGAAATGCACCCGTTGACCAAGGAAGAAATGGGCACTTTTATGACGCTGGCAAAGGATGACGAGTATTATCTGATGATGCGTTTCGACTTTTTCACAGGTCTGCGCGAGAGTGAGCTGATTGGACTTACTTGGGACTGTGTAGACTTTGAGAATCACACGCTTCGGATTTATCGCCAGTTCGTGCGCATCGCATCCGGCCCCGGCAAAGGCAAAATGATGTACACGTCGTTAAAGAACGGCAAAGAGCGCACCATCACCCTGACTGTAACCGCCCTGAATGTTCTTCGCGAAGCCAAGCGCAAGCAGAACGAGATGCATCTGCGCGCCGGAAGCAGCTGGCACAACGAGTACAATATGATTTTCACCCGCTCGAACGGTATGTTTGTCCGCTTCAAGACGCTGTACGTCCATTTCAAGGCGATTGTGAAACAGATGGGACGCCCAGGAGTCCGCTTCCATGATGTGCGTCACCCGTATGTCAAGCACACGACAAAAA